>OLWA01001425.1_pt1 | contig 24654 bp, 32 predicted proteins | sample 1673251 | NCBI WGS metagenome assembly OLWA01 (sample SAMEA3178937, study PRJEB25190) | human gut metagenome | biome: human gut; feature: human-associated habitat; material: faeces | place: Austria | collected 2013 | reverse complement strand
AACCTTGATTAATAAAACTATAGAAGAAAAGAGTGATTTGTCAAATGGAAAAGAAATTTAAAATCGGCGATGAAGTAATAGTATCAGAAATGCCGGAAAGCAATAACAAAGCCATAGTCATAGATGCAAGGGAAGGCGTCAGCTGCGTGGAATTTAAACAGCCTGTATATTGCGGGCATTCCGGTGATGATGGCAAAGGCAAGGAAGGTCACTGCCTTTGGTTTGCAAATGTTGCGCTGGTTTCGGAGCATGAACATAAGAATCACAATATGTTCAAGAGCATTTGCGAAGACCTGATTTATGCATCAAGCGACCTTGAAATATCAGATGTGTTTGAAAAGGTCAGACTGCTGATACATATGTATGATAAGATGACTTCAGAGGGTGCTGAATAATGGACAGTTGTATTTATGATATCTTTGACCAGTGCCATCACGACTGTGATAGACGTGACAAATGCCCAAGGGCGGAGATAGAAGAACCTGACTGGGATCTTATCAGAGATATTGAAAAAGACAGGAGTGATGAATACTTTGACTAATGCTGAATATCACAGTCATCCGGCTGTTTCAAAGTCTGACCTTGATTTAATATCACGTTCCCCTCTTCATTTCAAAACTGCAAAGGAGACGCCGAAGGTTCAGACTGAAAGTATGCTGCTTGGCTCTCTGGTTCATAAACTGGTTCTTGAGCCGGACGACTTTGACAATGAATATATTGTTGCACCGGTTTGCGACAGAAGAACAAAGCAGGGCAAAGAAATATGGAATGATTTTATGGAATCATCTGCCGGCATGAGCGTCATTACAGAAGGGCTGAAATCTAAAGCGGAAAGCATAGCAGATGCGGTTTTGAAAGACGCTGCCGCCGCCTGCATTCTCAGAAACGGACAAGCTGAACAGTCTTTCTTCTGGACGGACGATGAAACAGGTGTTGAATGCAAATGCCGTCCGGATTATTTAAAAAGCAGCGGAATAGTGGCAGACCTTAAAACAACGTCAGATGCCTCGCCTGAATCTTTTGTAAAAACAGCATATGTTTACCGTTATTATGTACAGGCATGGTGGTATCTGCATGGTTTGCGCCAGTGCGGTATAAAAGCAGATGACTTTATATTTATTGCCGTTGAAAAAGAACCGCCATATGCTGTCTGCATATATGCAGCCGATGAACTTATGCTTGAGCTTGGCGAACGTACCGCAAAAGAAAATCTGAAAGTTTACGCAGAATGCCTGAAATCCGGTCAGTGGTACGGATACAGCAGCGGACCTGACATCAGAAGTCTGTCACTGCCTGACTGGGTAATACGAAAGGAGTTTTAATTATGAATTCAACAGAAATAGTTTCAGCGGAAGAACAGTCAAATCCGTTTTCTTCCGGAGTTCCGAAAAATATCAATGCCGGAGCGGTATCAATTGAATCGAACCGTGCAATCGCCGAAGCGCAGGCAAAGCTTATAATTGCCAAAAGAGCGCCGAGAGATGAAGTTGCCGCATATGCAAGAGCAATAGAAGCCTGCAAACGCAGAAGTTTTGCAGAAAAGGCTACTTACTCATATCCGAGAGCAGGCAGTACTGTTTCCGGTCCTTCCATAAAGCTGGCAACAGAGCTTGCGAGATGCTGGGGCAATATTGACTACGGAATAAAAGAGCTTTCGCAAAAAGACGGCGAAAGCGAAATGCAGGCGTACTGCTGGGATACAGAGACTAATACAATAAGCTCACAGACCTTCGTTGTGTCGCATATAAGGGATACCAAAAGCGGACGTCAGAAGCTGACAACTCAGCGTGATATCTATGAAAATAATGCAAATATGGCAGGCAGAAGATTAAGAGCGAGAATACTTGCCGTACTCCCTCCCGACCTTGTGGAAGCCGCCGTTTCGGAATGCAAAAAAACTCTTGCAGGAAATAACAGTACGCCAATATCCGACCGCATTAAAAATATGGCGGTAGCATTTGAAAAATTCGGAATCCGAGCAAAGACCATAGAACAGCGGCTCGGACGCAAACTCGACACAATGACAAACGAGGATATAGGCGAATATATCGGTATATACAACAGTCTTAAGGAAGGCAGTACCGTTGTATCAGACTGGTTTGACGTAAAAATAAATTCCGACAGAGCCGAAAAACTGACAGCTGAACTGCTTGATGAAATCCATGAAGAAAAAGGAAAAAATAAAGATGTACAGTAAATTACAGGACGGCAGCTTTATAGTCTGCGGATATGTCGCAAAAAATTCAGAGCTTAAAACTGTCGGTGAAAAGCAGTCAAGCCTTTGCAGATGGAGCGTAAAAGCCGGCGAGGTTCAAAGCGGAGAGTCAAAATCGCCTGTATGGGTCAGCTGTCAGGCATGGCACGAAACAGCAAGATGCGCCTCAGTGATACAAAAGGGTGATACGGTTCTTTGCGTCGGAAAGCTTGAAAAGTATACCGGAAATGACGGAAAGGAATACAAAAATCTTGTATGTGAATTTGTTTCGGTCATGAAGAGTATGCCAAAGGAACCGGAAACCTCACCTGTTATATCGCCGGAAAGCATTGACTTATCGGAATTTGAAGTCCTGAGTGACGATGAAGTGCCATTCTGATACATTATTATATAAAACATAAAGGGGGTGACTGACATTACAAAAGAACAGCAGTCAGAGATTGACAAGGCGTTATCAGTACCGTTTGAAGAAATAGGCACAGACACAATGGAAACTCTGATACAGAATTTAGCTTTCTTTGAAAATGACAATTCAGAACGCCGCAGAAAGCTGTCGTTATACAGAAAAAAAGCCATGGAGTGCGGAAGGCTGAAAGAATTTGACAGAGCGCTGTTTGCGTTCAAAGCAAATAACAGTGCATATCTTAGCGACAATCATGTCGATATGTCATATGAATACTGCTTTGAAGATTACATGACCTCAGCGCCGTATGAAGAAATTTCCAGATACAGCAATCCTTTTGAAAGGACAGTACAGCTTGAACGGGCAACGGCGAAAGCGAAAGAAGCAGGATTCACGAATTTCAAAAAAGCTTACAGCAATTATGAAAAATCACTGAAGCTTGTAAAATGCGGTCCGGGTAATTTTGACTGTTCTCACCCGACAGACTTCCCTCAGCAGCCGCTGGAACTGGAATCAGGCGTCTGGACCTGCGATTCTGAAGGCGTTGTAAGATGCACATTGTCGGGCGAAGACGTAGCCTGCCGGCATCCGATAATGCCGGTAGAAAGGCTTGTAAATATTGATACCGGTGAAGAAAAGCTCAAAATAGCATACTTTAAGGGCAGATACTGGCGTGAAATCATTGTAGGCAAAAAGGAGCTTTTTGACGCATCGAAAATAATACAGCTTGCGGCTGTGGGAGTTTCCGTGACATCAAAAAGTGCCCGTACACTTTCGGAATATCTCTGTGATATAGAAGCTATGAATTATGAGCATCTGCCCGAAAGTGAAAGCGTATCACGTCTTGGCTACATAGGCAGCGGCGAAAATTTCTCCCCTTATGTTGACGGTGTAATCTTTGATGGTGACGCAAATTACAGAACAATATACAGCGCTATCACCGACAAAGGAAGCTTTGAAAAATGGCTTGAAACAGCGCTGAACTGTCGCCGCAGAAGCATTACTGCACAGATAATGCTTGCCGCTTCATTTGCAAGCGTCATAATAAATAAAATCGGCGGTCTGTGTTTTTTCGTGCATCTTTGGGGAGTTGAATCCGGAACAGGCAAAACGGTCGCACTAATGCTTGCAGCAAGCGTATGGGGCGATCCTGAAATCGGAAAATACATACAGACTTTTAACGCCACTCAGGTCGGACACGAAAAGACGGCTGCGTTCCTGAACAATCTCCCGATGTGTATTGATGAACTCCAGCTTTCAAAGGACAGTCACGGCAGGAGCAAATTTGACGTGTATCAGCTTTCTCAGGGCGTAGGACGTACAAGGGGCACAAAGTCCGGAGGGATTGACGCAACACCAAAATGGTCGCTGTGCATACTCACAACGGGCGAATCCCCTATTACTTCCGACAGCTCCGGAGCGGGTGCGGTCAATCGTGTAATCGACATAGAATGCAAAGCAAAGGAAGCCGTAATAAATGACGGTCTGGGGGTATCACAGGTTATCAAGCAGAATTACGGACACGCCGGAAAAATCTTTATTGAATCCATGACTGAAGAAGTCATAGGAGAAGCAAGAGAAATTTACGCCGGAGCGTTCAAGGAGCTTTCCTGCGGAAGCACAACTGAAAAGCAGGCCATGGCAGCAGCCATGCTCCTTACGGCGGACGAGCTTGCAGACCGCTTTGTTTTCAAAACCGGAAATCATCTTACAGTTTCACAGATATCCGAGTTTCTGAAATCAAAGGCATCTGTCTCTGCCGGCGAAAGAGGTTACAGTTATATGTGCAGCTGGGTTGCCATGAATTCCAATAAATTCAAATCAGACAATGAAAATTCAGATGTTTACGGTGTTATCAGTGATGACGGAGAGTATGTATATATCAATGCCGCAGTTTTCCGCAAAGCCGCCAGAGATGCAGGCTTTGACGACCGTGCATTGCTGTCATGGCTTAAAACAAACGGATATATACAGACCAGAGGTCGCAATATGACAAGAGGAAAACGCATAAACAAGGTTAATGTTGAGTGCGTTGTAATGAAACTTCCGTCTGATGATAATATAACTGATAATTTTGAATTGCTTTAACGAGGAACTTGTGAGGGACATTCTGAGGGACTTCAAATGATTATAAAACCGCGTATTTACTACACCGTGGGACTGTGGGACATTTTTCCCCCATATACAAGACTTTATATACAGCAATACCCAAAACGAATAATCTATAAATAAAAAAATCTGCTGATGAAGAGATGTGCGAATTTGTCCCACAGTCCCACAACAACACACACATCACGCAAATACGTCATTTATCATGTGGGACGGCTGTCCCTTACCGCACCACACGTCCCACGCAGGAAAGGTGGATTAAACTTGAATATAAATCTGAGAAATTATCAGCAGGAATGCATTGACATTCTCGCTCAGAAAGGTCCGGGAAGATATCTTGTACAGATGGCTACCGGTCTTGGAAAAACGGTTACTTTTGCGAATATAAAGCGTAAAGGCCGTATGCTTATTTTGTCGCATCGTGAGGAACTTGTAAAACAGCCGCTGAAATATTTTGAATGCAGTACGGGTGTTGAAATGGCTTCGCAAAAATCTGACGGCGAAGAAGTGGTTTCGGCAAGCGTTCAGAGTCTGGTGCACAGGCTTGACAGATTCTCACCATGTGATTTCGGCACAATTATTGTGGACGAAGCACATCATTCAGCCGCCCGCACTTACAGAAAAATCCTTGAATACTTTTCCCCGTATCAGGTTGTCGGATTTACGGCTACGCCAAACAGGGCAGACAAGGCAAGACTTGACGATATTTATCAGGAAATCGTGTTCAGACGTGACCTGAAATGGGGCATCAGTAATAATTATCTTTGTGATATTGACTGCAAACGCATTGATATAGGCTATGACCTTTCGGCAGTTCACACACGCTGCGGAGATTATGCACCGGGCGAACTTTCCGAAGCCATGAGCGGCACGGAAGATGCAATTGCAGAAGCTTACCGGAAATATGCAAAAGGTGCAACGCTGATATTTGCCGCAAGCGTAGACCATGCCGTAAATATATCAAAGCGGATACCTGATTCCGTTGTTATAACCGGAAAGACAAAAAACCGTGAAGATATAATAAAATCGTTTACCGAAAGAAAAATACCATGTCTTATAAACTGCATGGTTTTTACGGAAGGAACAGATATACCGCTTGTGGAAACGGTAATGATTGCACGTCCTACCCAGTCAGACGGGCTGTATACTCAGATGGTCGGACGCGGTCTGAGACTGCATCCGGACAAGGAAAAACTGACGCTTATAGACTGTGTCGGAATAACCGGCAGAAGATCTCTCTGCACCGCACCTTCCCTTCTTGGTATTGACATAAGCAATATTCCGGCAAAAAAGCAGGAACAGTTTGAAGGAGATCTGTTTGAACTCCCTGAGAAGATTGAACGTGCTGCCGATAATCCTTCCAGCTGGATAAGAAATATCGAAACCGTAAATCTCTGGGCAAAGGAACAGCAGTATAACCTGCATGACATAAACTTCTTCCAGATGCCTGACGGACGCCTTATATGCAGTCTGCCCGGCAGGAAAAAGCTTGAAATCCCCTGCCCTGACGAACTCGGCTGTGTGATTTACAACGGAAAAAACATGGACGTTCAGGAAGCTGTTGACAGCGTTTATACTGAATTACGCACCAATTTTCCTGAAAGCGAATACATATGGAATCTTGAAAAGGCGAAAGGCTGGGGACGCTATCCTGCTTCTGAAGCACAGATAAAACTTATTAAACGCAAATGCAAAAATGAAGAAATCGAATATGAAAGTCTGACCAAATTGCAGGCATCACAGATATTAAACAGAGTTATGGGAGGATAAATGCAATGACAGAAACACAGCATCAGCAATACGTGTTCAAATGGACACAGCAGCCGCATATAAGAAAAAAATATCCGGAACTCAAACTTTTATATCACATTCCGAACGAAAGAAAATGCACTCCGATACAGGGCAGACAGCTGAAGCTTTCGGGTGTCCGTTCCGGAATACCCGACCTTCATCTTCCGGTTTCAAGAAATGGATATAACAGCTTGTACATAGAAATGAAATCTGAAAAGGGACGTGTTTCAGATGAACAGAAATGGTGGATATCGGAACTTGAAAAACAAGGAAGCAGGTGTGTTGTCTGCTACGGCTGGGAACAGGCGGCAGCAGCATTGGAGGATTACTTATGCGTACACACGAAATAGAAATCTGTATAATAAACGGCAAAACGCCGGATTTCCCTATGAGCCTTTCTGAAGAATGCCTGTACATAATGCTTGAATCGCTTTACAGGCAGTATTTCAGAGGGCAGATTCCGAAGGAACGGGCATCGGTCAAAAAACAGCAGATTATAAAAAAATGCTGCACCTTTGAGCAGGCTTATTTCGAGTGGTGTGCAGCTCATGCACAGTTTCAGGAATGCATAAGAAAAGCCGATGTGCTCATGAGTGAAATTGAAAAAACGCATGACGTTTCAGATATTGCACTTAAAGCCTGTGAAGTTATTGCTCTGCTTACCGGAGAAGCGAGTTTTGCGCAGAGGCAGAAAGCTAAATGGGAGGCTGATACATAATGACCTGCAAAGAGTGCAGACACTGCAAGAGATGCCCTGAGAGGTCAAGGGAGATACCTTGCAGGGATTTCGAGATTAAGAGAGAGTTAAAGGAGCGTGGAAAAGATGGACGAACTTGTGAAAACAATGCTTAATGATATTGACAGGATAAAATCGGAAAATGAAGAGTTGAAGAAGATGCTGAAACTGGCGGTGGAAGACCTTGATTTTATCGGAGAATATTTTGGCTGTGCAGGATGCTCGGCTGCAAAAAGTTGGCGTAAGTGCCCATTTAATGACGGTAAAAAGGACTGTTGTACCGATAATTGGCGATATGCTGATAAAGCTTTAAAACTGATTGGAGATGATAAAAAATGATTAAAAACTATGATCCTAATATGGACTATGCAATGCACACCGTCCGTGTCACACTGATGCGGTATGATTATACCGGACATATTGCATATAACATCAGCGGCAATTGCAAAGGTGCGTCATTGTTGGATGCACGAACGCTTTTTGAGTGTTGGGGGCAAGAAGAAATTGATAATTTCGTGGAAAATGACTGCGAATTTGGATATGATGAGGATTACGAGATATTTACAGCAGTACTGCTAAACGACAAGGGCAAAACACTGGAAATTGAAGTTGATGAATCAGAAATGCAAGATATGGTTGTGGCAGCGGAATTTGTAAAAGTTGAGGAGTGTGAAGAAGAGGATGCGTGAGATATTGTTTAGGGGTAAACGAGACGACACTGGAGAGTGGATAGAGGGCGATTTACGGCAGGACAAAGACCTTGGTACAAGTTATATATCAGGCTGGAATTACTATGCCGATTGTACAGGACTTGAGCGTGAACCGTTTGAACACGAGGTTATCCCCGAATCAGTTGGACAGTACACAGGTCTGACTGATAAAAACGGTACAAAGATTTTTGAGGGGGATATTGTTGACATCTTGACTGAAAACGAAGAAGTTGGTGCTGTTACCTATGATGACGGAGGTTTTGTAATAACAGCAGATGGATTTACTGTCAGCTTTTTAGACAACATTAACGGTACAGATATTAGGGTAATAGGCAACATTTACGATAATATTTAAAAGCAAATATGACCACGAAACAAGGAGGAATAAAAATGACATTTTATACATACGCAGGAGAAACAGACACCTGCGAGGAATGCGGAAAGACATTCACGCACGATCCCGAATACGCATACAAGGCGTATTTCAAAAAGGGCAAAACCTACAAATTGTACTATTTCTGTTCGTGGAAGTGCTTACAGAAATACCGCAGACGCAAAGAAGAAAATCAGGAAAAACCGACTTGCTATGAAGATAAACCCAGAAAACAGATGGTGAGAGGTGCAAAGCTCAACGCCGAAAAAGCAAAGGAAATACGCAGGCTTTATGCTGCCGGCAATTGTACTCAGCAAGCACTTGCGGCAAAATATCATGTGAGCGTTTCCACGGTGCACTGCGTGATTTCGGGGAGAGTTTGGAGGGAGGTAACATGACTGAAGAACAGATTGCCAAGTCGATATGGCTGAATCGTGCATTTCACAAGGATAAAAAAGTCAAAGCACTTAAATCACTCGCAGAACGTGACAAAATGCGTGCTGAGGGCATGAGCGGTATTGCAGAGGGTAACAATGAGGGTAAATCTGAAACACACAAAAACGGCACATATGAAGCTTATATGAAGTATCTTGAAACAGAGGAAAAATATCAGAAGGTGCTGTGTGAGTACAATTCTATCAGGCAAGAAATTGAAGCGGCGATAGAAACTCTAAACGATGATGAACTTGAAGCGGTTTTTGTTTATCGTTACTTAAATGGTTTCTCTATGGAAAAAATTGCTGAATGTATGAATTACAGCTTAAGTACTATCAAGCGAAAACATAACATTGGATTTAAAAAAATTGAACCCTTTTGAACTGGAATGAGCCTATGAAATATGATATACTAACACTATAGAAATTGGGCAAGTGGTTGTGTCTGGTTTCTCAAAAGCCAACGGAAATGTTTCGGGCTTTCCGGGCATTCTCTCGCCCGGTTCCCTTTTCCGTTATATTTTTACCCCCTTACCTGCCGGTGAAATCAAGACGGCAGGTTTTTTATTGCATTTTTTATTTATGATATATTTACACTGAGGTGGTGGCGTGAATAATGAAAACTTAATACCATTTTCCAAACGAAGCACGAGCGAAGTGAGAGAAGCCGGAGCAAAAGGCGGCAAAAAATCTGGCGAAGTACGCCGCCGGAAAAAGTCCATGCGGGAGAAAATGAAACTCCTGCTTTCTCTCCCCGCTTGCGACAATGATGCCGAACAGCTCAGGGCAATCGGCATTGATGCGGAAGATTCCGACAATGAAATGGTCATTTTAAAAGGGCTGTTCCTGAAAGCCGCTGAAGGAGATGTTTCGGCAATTCGTGAAATACGCAACATTCTGGGCAAAGATAATTCCAGCGAAGAACTTGCCCTGAAGAAGAAGGAATTGAAAATGAAAGAACAGGCGTTGAAAAAGTCCGATATAAGCAATGGCCAGCTTGATAAACTGATTGAGGGCCTTAAAAATGAATAGCATTTATACAATAAAACAGCTTGAACTTATGAAATTATGGCAAAACGACAGATTGAAAAGAATAAATCTGCTCGAAGGCTCGGTATCATCGGGAAAAACATGGATTTCACTTGTATTATGGGCATTTTGGGTCGCTTCCATGCCAAAGGATAAACTATATCTGATGTGTGGAAAATCACTTACAACTCTTAAAAGAAACTGTCTTTTATTGCTTGAAGAACAGGTTGGAGTTGATAATTTCAAATTTTCACTTTCATCAAAAGAGGCATACCTTTTCGACAGAAAAATAATGCTTGAAGGGGCGAATGATTCACGTTCTGAAAGTAAAATCCGAGGAATGACCTTGCAGGGAGCGTATTGTGATGAACTGACGCTCTTTCCCCATGATTTCTTTAAGATGCTTTTATCACGTTTGCGTGTATCGGGTGCAAAGCTGATTGCAACAACCAATCCTGATACGCCTTACCACTGGCTTAAAAAGGATTTTATTGACAGGCAGAATGAAATTGATATGCTTGATATAAAATTTCTGCTTGATGACAACGATAAACTGCCTTTGGATTATGTTGAGAATCTCAAAAAAGAATACACGGGCATTTTCTATGAAAGATTTATTCTTGGTTTGTGGAAAGCTGCCGAGGGCGTTATTTACAGAGGTTTTGCAGATGATACGGAAAGTTATCTGATTGACAAAGTGTCGGACGATATAATGTTCTGCACAATAGGCATGGACTTCGGCGGAAACGGTTCAGCTCACGCAATGATATGTACAGGATTTTCAAAATCTATGCAAAAGGTTATCGTACTTGACGAATATTACAGAAAAGAAATTATATCGCCTGCCGAACTAGAAAAAGATGTGTGCAGATTTATACGCAGATGTCAGCAGAAATACAAAGCATATGATATGTATTGTGATTCAGCAGAACAAGTTCTCATAAAAGGCATAAAATCCGCTGTAATGTCTGAACGCATTCCGATAAATATACACAATGCAAGAAAATCTGCAATAATCGGTAGAATAAGATTTTTTAACAGCATCATGGCTCAGAGAAGATTCTTTGTTATGAAACATTGTTCGCATTTGATTGAAGCATTGCAGTCAGCCGTATGGGACAGTAAAAGCATAAAAGATATCCGACTTGACAATGGCGAATACAACATTGACAGCCTTGATGCACTTGAATACAGCGCAGAGCCGTTTATGAATGACATTATCGAAATGAGGTGAGAGAAATTATTGTATCAGATGTACAGAAAGCATTTCCTGAAATAACAATTCCGAATATTTCGGGGTATTACTCAGAATGTATTGACAAGTGGAAGGATATATTTGAGAATAATCCTCAGTGGAAAAGCACTAAAAAATCAGGATTACACAGCAAAGGTGACAGAAAGCTGAATATGCTCAATGCTGCCAAGGTGCTCTGTGATTGTTTTTCCGAACTGACATTTTCAGAACAGGTAAACGTTGTGATTGATGATAAAGATTATCAGAAATATATTGATGAATGCCTTGACAACAATGGATTTTGGAAGCATATGCCTGAATTTATATCACAGATGTATGCTCTTGGCGGCGGAAGCATTAAAGTATATATTTCTGACGGAAAACCTGCGGCTGACTATATCCATGCTGACAGATTTCTGCCCTGTGGGTGGAACGGAAAAAGCGTTACAGACGGGATTTTTAATTCTCAGATTTATCAGAATGGCAGCTATTACAGTTTTTACGAACGGTACAGCGGCGGCATGGTGGATTACAGGCTTTTCAAATCATCTCAAAGCTATGCTATTGGTGAAAGAGTATCTCTTTTAGAACTTTTTCCAGGGCTTCCAGATAAAGCTGTTTATTCAGATTCTCAAACTCCTATGTTTTCATATTTCAAGCCATCTGTATCCAACAATTATGAGTATGAAGTGCCTCTTGGAATGAGCATATATGCAAATGCTCTTGATACTCTCAAAGCTCTTGATATTGCATTTGACAGCTTTTCGAGAGAATTTGTGCTTGGAAAGAAAAGAATAATCGTTCCTGCACAGTGTATCCAGACAGTTGTCAACCACGAAACAGGGCAGATGGAAAGATACTTTGATGCAGATGATGAAGCATTTGTAGCTCTGAAAACAGAGGACAGCGAAAATCTGAAAATTACTGATAATACTGTTTCACTCAGAATTGATGAACACGTATCAGCAATAAACGCTTTGCTGAATATTCTTTGCTTTCAGGTCGGATTATCAGCCGGAACGCTCTCGTTTGATGCAGTTCAGGGAATGAAAACTGCTACTGAAGTAATATCACAGGACAGCAAGACAGCAAGAACTATAAAAAATAACAAAAATCTGATTTCTGAAAGCATTGAAGCTGTGGTTCATGCCTTTATAAGTTCAGGCATACAACTTGGACTTATAAAAAAGAAAAATTATTCCGTAACTGTTAGCTGGAATGACAACATCATAATTGACGACAACACGCTGATTGAAAATAATATCAAGCTGGTTCAGGCAGGGCTTAAATCAAAACTCAGGGCAATCATGGATATTCAGAAATGTGATGAAAAGACTGCTTCTGAAGAACTGGAACGAATTTCAAAGGAACAGTCAGTAAATGGTCTTTCAGTTGACGATTTCCTGAATGGAAACGGCGGTGATACCGGTGACGAAACTGGAGATAATGCAGCTGAGCCAGAGCCTGAGTGACCTCTACACAGGGCTTGAAACCGACCTTATCGCAAACATTGCCGAATATCTCGCAGAAGGCAATACTGACAGTCCCACTGCACAGTGGAAAATACAGATGCTTGCAAGGCTCGGAGCTCTTGACAAAGCCAATATTAAAACTATTGCGGAGTATGCAGGCATTGCACCCGATATGCTGACGGAAGCACTTGAAACTGCCGCCCTCAACGGCATAAACGAACTTGAACCGGGGTTTCAGAATCTTGTCAGGGACGGCATTGTAAACGGTACGGAAGTGCCGATTGAAAAGACCATGGCAAAGGCGGTAACATCATACCGCAGACAGGCACAGAAATCCCTGAACCTCGTCAATACTGTTATGCTGTACAAGGCAAAAAGTACCGCACAGAAGATTATAAACGATACGGCGGAGCTTGCTGAAAAGCAGTCGTTTATTGATATGCTGAACAAAGCGGCAGGCAAAGCCGTTACTGGCATCGAAAGCAGGCAGGCGGCCATGAGACAGTGCATCAAAGAGATGTCTGAGAAAGGCATCCCTGCATTTGTGGATAAGTTGGGGCGCGAATGGTCTCCCGAAGCCTACATAAACATGGATATCCGCACGACCGTTGCAAATACTGCACAGCAGGCACAGTTTGACCGTATGGACGATTACGGGATTGACCTGATAGAGGTTTCAAGTCATGCAGGGGCACGTCCGAAATGTGCGGAAGACCAGGGCAAAATTTTCAACCGCAAAAACAAGGACGGTTATACAACTGACCTGCACGGAAGAAAAGTCCGCTACTATTCGTGGGAGCGTTCCAGCTACGGAGAACCGGACGGAATCCTTGGTATCAACTGCGGACATCACATATATCCGTTTATACCGGGGCTGTCATATCAGACGTATTTTCCTTATGACGAGTACGAGAATCAGCAGGAATACAAAAAGATACAGAATCAGCGGGAGCTTGAACGCCGTGTGAGAAAATCCAAGCGTGAATGTATGGCACTTGAAACCGCCGGAGATACTGAGGGACTGCAAAAGGCACAGGTGACACTTAAAAACCGTCAGAAAGCACTGAAACAGTATTGTGCCGATAACGGTCTGAGATACAAGCCTGACAGAACAGCCGTTGTGAACTACAGGAAATCTGTTGCAGGATTTACCCCGACAGATAAAAAGAGTAAAATTGCTGAGATAAAAGCAAAGGCTGTTGACAAATCGGGCGGAAGTGGTATAATAAGAGAAGAAACAAACCACGCAGTATACAAAAAATTCAGCACTGGTGAAGAAGTTAATAAGTTCTTTTATTATGATAGCGATAATCATAGTATACTGGCAAAGAAAAAGAGCCAATACAGCCAGTGGGTGAAAAATCTTTCAGATGAAACCAAAGATGTTATTGATAATTATTCTACTGACGGATATGATGACATAAACAGATACTGGCGTAAAATCGGAGATTGGGAAAACATTAATAAAGATAAAGTCCTGTATCAAACCGAAAAGCTTGATAATGCTATTGCATCATTTGAATTAAAAGACAACCTTAAAGTTTATAGAGGGGTTGATTTAGGCACAATTGTAAATATGTTTCCTGATGCTGAGGAATTAACCGATTTGCGAGGAAAAATATATAGTGATAAAGCTTTTTCAAGTACATCGCCGATTTCGGATGTTGCCAAAAGATTTGTTGAGCAAAATGGACAGGATGGTATCATGCTTGAACTTGATATACCAAGCGGAGCAGGAAAAGGAGCATATCTTGATGCACTCTCTGCATTCGGAGAATCCATTGTAGGGTCTGCCCAAGCTGAATATGAATTTTTGCTTAAAAGAGGAGCAAAATTTGAAATTTACGATATAGACGAAACAAATTCATTCCCGATTTTGAAAGGCAGGTGGGTAGAATGAACATAAAAGAACGATTAGTATTATCTCAAAAACATGAGCACGAAAAATTTGGGGATATTTACACAGAATGTGTTAATAAAGGCTGTGATTTAAATTTTATAAAATCGTTTTCTAATCGTATTTGGTTTAATCCTGTTCTGCAAACCAAATGCTTTATAGATCATAAAGCAAGAGGGAAACTTGATTATTTTAAAGAAAGAAAAGTCAATAAATTTGAGCAATGGAAAATTTATCTTTCAACATTAATAAAACTTCGCCCAAATGATGATAAAATTAATGAATGGAAAGAATCTCTTGCTGTTATTAATTATTATGAAGAAACAGGTCGTTTTAAGGATTCTGCCCCTTTTGGATTTTGGATTTTTGGGGCTGGAGAAAATGAATATACAGATATTTTAATAAAACAAAATGGTGAAAATTCTAAAGTTATAAATTATCTTGATAATATATATGAAGCTATCGAAAAAAATTGCAAAGGCACTGAAAAGCGAATAATAGAAATTCGGAACAAATTAGCAAATAATGGTTTTTCAGAGCAAATTATGAAATGTGACAAAGAATTTATTAAACGATATAAGCCATAAATTTTAACCGCCCGTAAAAAGGCGGTTTTCTTATGCCCCAAAGTGGTTATTTCCAAAATTGCAATAACCACTTTACATACATTCACAAGCATCTCGCAAGAGGTGCTATTTTTATGCCATGATTTTGACAGCGCAATTTTGCGCCGTCATAATGCTGTCCCCAAATATGGGTTAAGCTCATTTTTGAGCGATACCTTATCAAAAAATAAATACAAGAAAGAGGTTGATTTTATGAAAACTTACATCGGAATCAAAAAAATAGAAGCCGAACCAATGAACAGAGGTGATTACAACAAATACAGAGGTTGGACTATCCCGGCCGGTGAAAATCCTGCTGATGATGGATATCTTGTAAAATATACTGATGGATACGAATCATGGTCGCCTAAGCAACAGTTTGAAGAAGCATACAGTGAAGTTGGTGTAAATCCTTTGGTTGACACCTCCTTGCTCGTAAAAAGCAGCGACTTTAAGGATAGATTTAAGGCGGAATATTATCAGACTAAAATCCGCTACGATAAGCTGCATCAGATAATAGTAAAGTATGATGCTGGTACGTTAAATTTTGAGCCTAAATGTAGCATAGGGATTTTTAAAGACCAGGCACGCGCGATGAACAATTATCTTTATACTCTCGAAATCAGAGCACAAATTGAGGGTATAGAGCTTTAATTTTAACTGCCCTGAGCATGGCGTTAAACTGCTTAATAATTTTATGGAGGAAAAGACCATGGACCCAAACGAAAGCACAAACACTGAACCGCAGAACGGCACGCCTGCCGAACCTGCACCGGGTACTGAACCGGCAAAGGACAGCAGCAAACCGTCTGCGGCAAATCCCGAACCGAAAGCAGAACCTGCTGCCAAAGACACTGACGCACCGTCAGCCGAAGAACTCGCAGCTTTCCGCAAATGGCAGGAATCACAGAAATCCGAAATCGAAAAGCAGACAGCTGCATATCAGAAATCCGAAAAGGCTCGCATTGAAGCAGAAACCAAAATTTCAGATTATGAGGCGAAATTTGCAGCCCTGAAAAATGGTGTATCTGCTGACAGCGTTGATGATGTGGTTGCTCTTGCAAAGCTTAAAACTGATAAGAACACTTCTCTTGAACAGGCAATTGAATCCGTTCTTGAAAAATATCCTCAGTTTAGAGGCAAAGGCATAACAACAGGTGTTCACACAAGCAATAGCAGTGATAAAATGTCAGGAGTTGAAGCAGCATTTTATGCGAAAAATCCTGACCTTAAAGCATAAGGAGGCATTTTACTATGGCACATGAATTACAGGAAAGATATTCAACACTCGTACTTGCCAAAATGAGGAAAGAGGCTGTTCTAAAAGATGGCATTGTATTCAATAACGACTATGAGGGTGACCCTAAATCAGGCTCTGTCAAAATTCCTGTCAGAGATGAAGAAGTCACTGTTTCTGATTATGACAAGGCGAACGGCATAAATGCAGGTGCGAGTTCGACAAAATATATAACACTCATAATCAATAAGGACAAGGCTGTCAGTGAGATTATTGATGGATATGAAGCAGCGGCTGTTCCTGACAATTTAGTTGCAGACAGACTTGACAGTGCAGGTTATTCAATGGCATTGGCACTCGACAATGACGGCGGTTCAGAACTTCTGGCTGGCGGTGATGTTTACAATACAGCAAGCGTTGACAGCTCATCAGCATATGATTTGATTGTTGAAGTCAGGAAAGAACTCACAAAGGCTAATGTTCCGCAGTCAGGAAGATATCTCCTTGCAACTCCTGACTTTTATGCACTTCTCCTCAAAGATAAGGACCATTTTGTCGGTGCTTCTGCTCTCGGTGACAGTGTGAAACAGTCCGGTGCTCTAGGCAGAATTGCAGGATTTACCGTATATGAATGGAATGACGATACTGCAAATCTCCAGTTTATCGCAGGTCACCCGAAATTTGCAACTCGTGTAAACGAATGGTCTGTGCCTGTAAAAGTTGAGGATATGAAGGACGGTAAACATATCGGTGCTTCATGGGTAAACGGCAGAACTGTCTATGCGCATAAGGTTCTCAGAGGTTCAGCGATAAGACCTGTATATGCTCCAGGCTCTCTGACACTTTCACAAGGTACATATTCATCAGGAAAATGCAAGGTAACTGTCGTTCAGTCAGCATCATCATCTTTTACCTATCGAGTAAATCCTGCACTCAGAGCAAAATGCAATGAAAAATTCTCATCACCAACGGCATTTACGTCAGGCACAACTGATATTACCTGTTCCAAAGGAGATATCATTGAGATAATCGACCTTAACAGCAGTTCAGAATGTGTGAATGTCGGATATATCACAGTGGCATAATATGAAAGATTTTTACAGAAACATGTGGAAAGGCAGTTTTGACGGTTCGGACGAGGAGCTTTCCCTGCTCCTCTCCCGTGCCTGTGATGTTGTGGATAACGCCATAGCTTACAGTGGCTATACTTCCGAAACTGTTCCCGATGTTTATAAAACAAGAGTATGCAAAGCGATTTGTGCCCATGCCGACTATATCGGCAACACAGGCGGTACCGAGGGACTGACAGACAATTCCTACAATTCCGTATCACTCGGCAAATTCAGCTATTCTGCGGATTCTTCGGGTGACAGTGCCGGTAACGGTGCTCTTACACTCTGCCCTCTTGCTGTGGGATATCTTGCACCAACAGGACTGCTTTACAAGGGGGTTGATGTACTGTGAAGCCCATGCCGAAAGCCTTGCTGATACACTCGGCAAAACTGCTTGAAGTAAGCACAGAAAACACATGGCAAAGCGAGGAAACCACAGAAATTGCTACGCTGGAAAATATCAGAATAGAACCGCTGTCAAGACTTGTTACCGCTAAGGATAACACTCAGGTAACGCTTACGGCGGTTTTGTTTTACGACTGCAAAAACAGCAGACCGTCAGGTGTTGCTTTTAAGCAAGGTCAGAAGGTGGTTTTTAACGGTGTTGAACACATTGTTGAAACTATCGAACCGCTTTATGACGGGCAGAAATTACACCACTATGAACTGGGGCTGATATAATGGCAGATGTTAAAGTAACGCTTAACAAAGCGGCAGTAATTGCACGGCTTGAAAAACAGCATCAGAAAGCACAGTTTGCAATGTCACAGCAGGCGCTGAAAGACTGCAACTATTACTGTAAACAGGACCAGAGCGGACTTATTAACAGCAGTCAGACACACAGCGATTTTGAAAACGGTGTGCTTTGCTGGTCTACGCCATATGCCCGAAAGCAGTATTATCTTGACAGTGCAAGCAAAGATGTAAACCCGAATGCATCAAAGATGTGGGCACATAAAGCCGCATCTGAACACAAAGAGGACTGGAAAGCAATCTACGAAAAAGTATTCAAAGGCGGTGACGGCTGATGGAAGTACAGACAGAGGTTTTACAGGCTGTTTCGGAGTTTCTGGGGATAAGCATAGGACAGCTCCCCGAAAGCGGCGGCTGTGTCATGGAACTTGCTCCATCCGGCACGACGAGAAGATTTTTAAGTGGCGAAAGCTATGAACAGATGTCTGTGCTTGTGCTTGCAAAAGACAGGTCGCAGAAAACCGTACTTGAAAAGCTGAACCAGCTGTGCAGCAAATGCAGAACGCTCAGTCTGCCGGGCGGTGAAAAATGGCAGATAAAACTTATCGAAGTTACCACTTCCCCGAATTATGTGGGACAGGAAAAGAATAAAGACGGCATAATGTGGATTTATTCCTGCATTTTAGCCGTCAGTTTTTATAATATGGAGGGATTTTAAATGGCAATGTCAAGTACAGAACCTAATGGCAGCATGAAAGCCAAAGATATTTCACTTAATTACGATTATATTTTGACCATATGCACAAATTATAAAGCCTATCTCGAATCAGTAAACAATTCAGGAAGTGTCGTTACAGCAAAGTTTGCGCTTGTTGCAAAAGGATTCGACAATATCTCCGAAGCCCTGAATGAAGTGCTTTATCAGTCAAACTTCTTGTCAGACAGAGGCTGGGGCTCATCGTATGTAACGGGCGGACAGGTTATATTTACGCTGTCAGGCGTCCGTGTAAAGGGTGATGAGGCCCAGGACTTCATATTCGGTGATACCCAGTATTATGACTTTGGTTCAAGTCGTGAAACATACATCAAAATAAAAGCCCCTGACGGCTCATGCATACAGTGCCCTGCAACGCTTGCAAAGATTGCAAAGAGCGGCGGTGCAATGAATCAGCCGACAGCGGTATCTGTGGAAATACATCTTAACGGTAAACCGATGCTGGTACCAGCATCAGAAACATAAGGAGAATTAAACTATGGCTTATCAGATAAAAAAGACAAGCCGCATCACTGAGGACATTGAGCTCCTCGGTGAAAGCGGAAATGTTGAAAAGATTTTACACGTTGAAATCAATCCTGACGGCATAATGAATAATTACAGAAAAGCCGAAATACAGCTGCTTAAAACTCAGACTGCGGCCAGGGAAGGCAAATCTGCCGAAGCTGTTGAGGAATACGGAAAAGCCGTAACAGCGTTGTTTGAAACAGTATTTGGAACTGAAACAACAGCGGAACTGCTGACATATTTTGAAAATAAGCACACAGAAATGCTTATACAGCTTATGCCGTTTATTACGGACGTTGTCCGACCTGCCGTAGCCGAAGCAATCAAATCGCAGAAATCAAGACTTGCAAACAACATGAATTTCAGCCGCCGTCAGAAACGCAGGCTGGGATTAAAATGATAAACATTGCAAAGCCGCTTACGGACTATGTGATATATAACGGCAGAAAAATACGGCTTGATATGTCCTTCGGGAATATCCTGAGAGTGTATGACGTGTTTAAGGACGACTTTTTAACGGATTCCGAAAAGGCGGAATTTGCACTTGCTCTTCTTGTAAAAAACCGTAAACTGCCGGACATCAGAGCACTTGACGTGATATTCCGTGAGCAGATTGAAACCTACGGCAAAAAGAGCACAAACAATTTAAGAGTTGTGGATTTCAGGCAGGATTCTGCCTACATCTACAGCTCTTTTTTAATGGATTACAATATTGACCTTACGGGGCAATATGACAAGCTGCACTGGCAGAAATTTATTGCATTGTTTCAGGGACTTTCAGAGCATACGAAAATGCGTGAGGTCATGTCAATCCGTGCAAGACCTGTTCCGAAGCCTGATAAATACAATCAGGAGTATATCCGCTCTCTTATGGAACTGAAAGCCTATTATGCTCTTGATATATCACAGGAAGAACGTGAAAAGAATTTTCAGGCGGGACTTAAAAATATGTTTGAAGCACTTAAAGTGCAGGCTGAAAGAGGTGATTAAATGGCAGACGGTGAAGTATTATATGAGGTCAGAGCTGATACAAGTAAACTTGACGGGGATCTTGACAGTGCACAAAGTAAAGCTAAAGAAAGTGCATCAAAACTTGGTGACATAGCTAAAACAGGCGGCAAAGCGGTAGCCGCAGGATTTACTGTCATAGGCGGTGCGGCTGTCGCTGCCGGAGGTTATGCCGCAAACCTTGCAACCGATATGGACAAGGCTATGAACAGTTTTGCCGCGTCAACAGGTGCATCTAAAACCGAAATGGAAGGATATCAGGATGTGCTTGAAAAAATCTACGCTAACAATTACGGCGATGATTTTCAGGATATTGCGGACAGCATGGCACTTGTTACAAAAAATCTCGGAGATATGTCTGATGACCAGTTGCAAAGTGTTACTGAATCGGCTTATGCTCTCAGAGATACATTTGAATATGATATTGCCGAATCTACCAGAGCCGCTAAGGCAATGATGGACAACTTCGGGATTTCAGGCGATGAAGCTATGAGCCTTATCGCAGCAGGAGCACAGAACGGTCTGGACTACTCCGGGGAGCTTATAGACAGTATCAGCGAATACTCTGTCCAGTTTGCAAAAGTGGGACTTGATGCTGATGATATGTTTAAAGTCTTTCAGAAAGGTGCGGAAAGCGGTGCTTTTAACCTTGATAAAGTAGGCGATGCTGTAAAGGAATTTTCTATTCGTGCAATTGACGGTTCGAAAAGTACGGAAGAAGGATTCAGCAAAATCGGATTAAGTGCCAGTGACATGGCGGCAAAGTTCGGCGAAGGCGGAGAATCTGCAAAGGCAGCCTTTAAAGAAACTCTGAATGCTCTTGCAAGCATAGAAGACCCGCTCGAACAAAATACAGCAGGTGTTGACCTCTTCGGGACAATGTGGGAAGACCTTGGACCCGAAGCTGTGAAAGCACTGGCAGATATCGAAGACGGTGCTTATGATACAGGCGATGCACTCAATGAAATAAAAGAGGTTAAATATGACGACCTCGGCTCTATGCTCGAAGGCTTGAAACGCAGTGTTGAAATGCTTGTCCTGCCGCTCGGCGAAGAACTTATACCGGTTCTGACGGAACTCATAGAAGATGTTTTGCCAGTTATCAAGGAAGTTCTGCCCGATGTGATAGACGGTTTTTCGGATTTCCTCGAACCGATTTTACAGCTTGCGCAGGAGGCTCTGCCGGGCATAATCGACGGCTTTATGCAGCTTATGAGCGATGATATACTGCCGCTCATGACAGATACCATACTCCCTGCATTGCAGGACGCTTTTACAGCATTAGAGCCGATATTTACCATGTTCATGAACGACATACTGCCTGTATTGCGTGACTTGTTCAAAGAGCTGATACCGCCTTTAATGGATTTGCTTGTTTCGCTTATTCCGCCGCTGAAAGATGTATTTGAAGCACTGGCAGTACCTGTTCTGAACTTTGTTAAAGACCTGCTCCCGAGCTTGCGTGATTTATTTAAAGCTGTCGGAGATGCCGTGGATTTGCTTACTCCTGTTATATCGTTTCTGGCTGATGTACTTCAGGACAGATTGCAGACGGCATTGGACATTGTAAAAACTGTTGCCGAAACTCTGATAACCGTATTTCAGAACATAATTGAATTTGTCAAGAATGTTTTTGCGGGGAACTGGTCTGAAGCATGGGGCAATATTGTGGCGATTTTTAAAACGCAGCTTAACTATCTGCCGTCTATTGCGGAAACGATATTAAACGGTCTTATCAGTGCGATAAATACGGCTACAAACGGAATTAACAAGGTTATTAAAAAGATTCCTGGTTCGCCTTTCGGGGAAATTCCTGATATACCGTCAGTCAGTCTTCCGCGTTTCCACACGGGTGGTATCATTGATTTCAGCGGCGATTATGAATCTCCTATAATGGCACTTGACGGCGAAATGGTGCTTACAAAGTCCCAGCAGAAAAGACTTTTTGAGATTGCAAACGGCGGCTATACTTTGCCTGTACCGGGCGGCGGCAGTCAGGACAGCCACAACAAAACGGAGGTTAAAATCGAGCATAAAAATTATTTTACCGTCCGTAATGATCAGGACATTGACCGCATATCTGAAAGCCTGAGCCGCAAGGAAACCAAGGATATCATGTCACTGGGAGGGAAATAATGAACATCACTTTTAAAGGGAAATCCCCCGAAGAATACGGGCTTAAAATCACATCAATAACACCGCCTGTCAGGGCAGGAAACGAAACCGAAACACAGACTATCCCCGGTCGTGCAGAGCCGCTGAACCGTGAACTGCCCGAATACGCAAACACAGAAATTGAAATTGAATTTTTAGTTACTGACATAAGCAAAATAAGGGCGGCTTTTGCGTGGCTTAAAGGTCAGGGAAAGCTTATCTACAGCAACGAGCCTGACAAGTATTACAGCGTTATATCAAACGATGTTATAGACACCTCTTACATTTCTGAGGAACTGAGGGGTTTTACTGTAAAGCTTATATGTGCACCTTTTGCGTATGCTGTTACAAACACCTCTGTGACATTTACAGACCTCATAAAATACGGAAACAACGAAGAGACAAGACACGCAACTGCTACAGTCACAAACAACGGCAGTATTTACAGCGAACCTCTTTATAAAATCAAGTTTAATGGTAAACTTACGATAAATGTAGGCGGCACAGAAACGGTAATAGAATCACCCGGAGAGTATACAAGAGCACAGGTCGGCGGTCCTGATAATCTATTTGTTTATGAGACAAAGACATTGGAGATATACATAGATGCTTATGCACGCATCGCATATAAATATGAATCAGGTGTCAGAAAGGTTTTATGCAATTTTACATCCGGTCAATATCCGCTTTTGGATGTTGGCGATAATGTTATAAAATTGTCTGTCGCTCCTAGAACAGAAACGTGGGAACACGATGTTGAAGTAGACGGTAGGACATATACCCGTACATTTTGTTATCGTAACCAATGTGTCAATGAACTTACCATAACAAAAAATGAGAGGTGGCTATAATGGTTAAACAGTATCCATATATATGTGTTTACAACTCAAATGAAACCGACTTTAGCCACAATGGACTGCGTATATTATGCCCGACATCTTGTACAATTACGGAGACTTTAAACGGCGAGTACAGTCTGGAGCTTACCCACCCATATGACGAGTGGGGGAACTGGAAGTTTTTAATGGAACACAATATTATAAAGGCTCAGGGACAGTTATTCCGAATCTACCGCAAAAATACCACGATGTCTGCTGACGGTAAAATGGAAAGGTCAGTAAGTGCACTGCACATTTTTTACGACCTGAATTTTTACTACATCAGGGATACACGTCCGATATCCTTAAACGGTCAGCGAGCACTTGACCACATCATGTCACACACCTACACGGCAAGGGGCGGTGCGGAAGCGGCAATGCAGCCGAATAAGCAATTTACATTTACAAGCGACCTTAAGGGCAGCACAATCACCGAAGATTTGCAGTACAGGCACACCGCCTACTATGAGGATATGAGCCCGACAAAGGCACTTATAGGTGCGGACAATTGTTTTGTTAACGTGTGGGGCGGCGAGCTTTACCGTGACAACTTTAATGTTGCCATAAACAAGCGCAGAGGGCGTGACAATGCCTTTGATATAAGCTATGGCAATAACATGACGGAAATCGAACAGGAAGTTGATTATAGCGACTTTTGCGGAGCTGTTGCATGGATTGGTACTTATAAATATACTGTTACATCCGGCGAAGAAACTAAGGAGCTCGAATCCACTTACAAAGGCGTTGCAAGTCTGCATCGTCTTGACCTGCCGGATCTCCCTGTTGTACCTATGCAGTCGCTTAAACTCACTCTCACCGAACAGGATATTGCTGATATGAGTGCGGAAGAGGAAAAGAAACTTGCAGTCAAGGAAGCTTTTGACAAGAGGGTCAAAGACTATATGCTTGCTAACTGTGCTCCTATCATAAACTACCGCATAAAATTTGCAAACCTTGCTGACTTTGAAATGTACAAGGATTTTGCAGATTTGCAGTCGTGCGAACTTGGTGATACAGGCAAAATCTACAACGAACCGCTTGGAATAAGCACAGTACAGCAGATTGTCAAAAAGACAATTGACGGTATAACAGGCGAAACAATAAGTGTTGAATTAGGCTCGCTCCGTAAATCGTTTACAAGCACTGGAAGAGTAAATGGCGTGTTTGATTCCACTCGTACAGAGTTGATTAAAAATGAAATCAGCTACAAAAATACATGGGAAAATCTCGGGGAAAACGGCTATACACTTGAATCTCTCAACTCCTCATGGAGTGACCTTGC
>OLWA01001418.1_pt1 | contig 24747 bp, 24 predicted proteins | sample 1673251 | NCBI WGS metagenome assembly OLWA01 (sample SAMEA3178937, study PRJEB25190) | human gut metagenome | biome: human gut; feature: human-associated habitat; material: faeces | place: Austria | collected 2013 | reverse complement strand
TAACAGAAACATTAATTAAGTATGTTGAAGATAGAAAAGGTCACGATAGAAGATATGGAATAAATCCAACAAAGATAAAAGAAGAATTAGGATGGTATCCAGAAACTACTTTTGAAGTTGGTATAAAGAAAACAATTCAATGGTACTTAGATAATCAAGAGTGGATGAAGAATGTAACAACTGGAGAATATTTAGGTTATTATAATGAAATGTATAAGTAAATATATATAAGTATAATAAGCAAATTTATATAAAGTGAGTAGGATTTTATGAAAAAAAAGAAGATTTGTTTTGCTGCATCCTCAGGAGGTCATTTAGAGGAAATAGCTTGTTTAAAACCAATAGCTGAAAAATATGACTCTTTTTTATTAACCGAATATGGCGGATTTAATCCAATAACAATTGGAGAGAAAACATATTATATTTCACAGATAAATAGAAGAGAGAAAGCTTTTGCTTTAAAGTTTCTAAAATTATTTTTTGATTCGTTAAGGATTTTACTTAGAGAAAAACCAGATATTATAATATCAACAGGAGCATTAGCAACTTGTCCAATATGTGTAATAGGAAAGATACTAGGTATAAAAATTATATATATAGAGTCTTTTGCAAGAGTAGAGAATGCTTCATTAACAGGCAGATTAATGTATAAAATAGCAGATCTTTTTATAGTTCAATGGAAAGAATTGTTGTCTATATATCCAAACGCTGTATACAGGGGAAGTATTTTCTAGTTTAGTACCAAGTTTATGGAAAGGATTGGGGAATGTGATATTGATTGTATTAGGAACACAAAAATTTCAATGTAATAGATTATTAATTTTAATTGATAATTTAATTCAAGAAAATAAGTTAAAAGAAGAGGTTTTTGCACAAATTGGTAATTCTGACTATATACCTAGAAATTACAACTATAAAAGATTTCTAAACAAAGATGAATTTGAAAAGAAAATATTAGAGTGTGATATGATTATAACACATGGAGGAGTAGGAACTATAATATCTGCAATAACTAAAAGAAAGCCAACTATTATATTTCCAAGATTAAAAAAGTATAATGAACATGTTGATGATCATCAATTAGAAATTGCAGAAGCTTTTTCTAGAAGAAATTATGCAAAAGTATGTAAAGAAAACACTGATTTAAAAAAGTTAATAGATGAATGTAGAGTTTGTAAGTTTAGTAATTATGAATCTAAAAGAGAGGATATTATAAATGAAATATTAAGATTTATAAGTTTAGATAGTTAATTAAGGGAGAAGAAAATGGTTAAAGTTAGTATAATAATTCCAGTATATAATGTGGAAAAGTATATATCAAAATGCTTAGATACTTTAGTAAATCAGACATTGGAAGAGATTGAATTAATTGTAGTTAATGATGGTTCAACTGATGAATCAGAAAATATTATTATGAAATATAAAGAGAAGTATCCTGATAAAATTTTATATTTAAAAAAGAGCAATGGTGGATTATCTGATGCTAGAAATTATGGAGTTAATTATGCTAAAGGAGAATTTATAGCATTTTTAGATAGCGATGATTATGTTGAATTAGATACATATGAGAAGTTATATAGCAAAAGTAAAGAGTGTAATAAAGAAATAAAAATAGTTGAGTGCAATTTCTTTTGGAGTTATGAAAAAGAGGAGGTTATAGATTACATTGAGATGTATGATTCCTTAAAAGATTATTTAGTTAATGGGAGAGTAGTTGCTTGGAATAAGTTGTATAATAGAGCGTGGATAGAGAGCTTAAATATTAAATTTCCGAAAGGACTTTTATATGAAGATTTGGAATATTTTATGAAGTTAGTAGCTAATCTTAGAAATATTGAGGAAATAGCTGTAGTTAAAGAACCGTTAATCCATTATGTCCAAAGAAAAGGAGCAATATCTTATAGTGAAACACAGCGAATTGCACATATCGTTGAAATTTATGAAAATGTGTTCAGTTATTATAAAGAAAAAGATAAGTACAATTATTATAGAAATGAGTTAGAGTATAAGTTTTGTCGTAATTTATTAGGTAATTTTATGAAAAAGGCTCTGAGAGTTAAGGATAGAAAAATTAAAAGAGAACTTTTAAATTTATTCTGGAATAGTATTAATTCAAATTTTCCTGAATGGAGAAAAAATAAATACATTCTTAAAAATATAAAATACCAAAATTTATTTATGAGATTCATACCGGGAATAATATATAAAAGTTTATATATTTTTTAAAAAAGTAGTAAAAAAATATATTGGATATATAAGCTGTATTATATATAAGTTGTGTTTAGTATGATGAAAATAAATATTATAGGAGAAGAAATATGATATATATAGATATGCTTGGGAATTTAGGAAATCAGCTTTTTGAGTATGCCTACGCAAGGAAAATACAAGAACTTACAGGGCAGAAAGTAACCCTAAATACTTGTTTTTTAGAGAAGTATTATAAAGACTATAAATTTAATTTGGATTCTTATAAATTAAATGAAAATATAATAATTGAGAAAAAAAATAAATTACCTTTTTTTATGAATATAAATACAATTTTTGCTAAGGTGATATTAAGAGCAATTTCTAAGAATAAAAAAATAGATGAAAAAGTTAGCAATCTAATTTATAATGTAGCATCTAGAAAAGGATATTATTTATGGTTAAAGGAAACTTATAAGGAAATAAAATTATATAACAGAAAAAACTATTATATTACGGGGTTTTGGCAAAGCCCATACTATTTTGATGATATAAAAGATATATTAATAAAAGAGTTACAACCTAAATGCGATTTATTAGAAGAAAACAAGGAATTATACTCAGTAATTAGTAATAATGAGTCTATTTGTGTAACAATTAGAAGGGGAGATTATGTACATAATGAAGAAATAAGAAAAAGTTACTTAGTATGTAATGAAGAGTTTTATTATAATGCGGTAAATAAAATTAAAGAAGAATTTCCTAAAGCTGTTGTTATATGTTTTTCGGATGATATAGAATGGGTAAAAGAAAATTTGAAATTTAATTGCAAAACATATTATGAAAGTGGAAAGGATCCAGTATGGGAAAAATTGAGATTAATGTCATTGTGTAAGCATTTTGTTATTTCAAACAGTTCTTTTAGTTGGTGGGCACAATATTTATCAACTAATGAAGATAAGATTGTTTATGCACCCAAGCAATGGTATGCAGACGGAAGAAAGGCAGATATTTTTGAGAAAAGCTGGAGATACTTAGAGGATGAGTGGGGTAGTGAGTAATTATGAGTATAATAGTATTAGCAATAGTGATAATGTTATGGATATTTTATATAAATAAAAAAGATATTCAAGCATTAACTTTCTTATTAAATGCTACAGTTATTTATTACAACCAGTTTATAAATAAAATAGAGATTGATTTTATAATTAAATTACTATTTCTTTTAACTTTTATTATCTATTCTATTAGATTTGGAGCAAGAGTTAAAGTATTGAAAATAGCAATTCCCCTTATACTAGTAATGTATTTTTGTAGTTTAATAGATGCACAATGGAGTTATAATTATACATTTATTGCAAGCATAACTGCTTTTTCATCTTTTTTTACTGGAATATATGCAACATGTATATATTGGGAAAAAAGTCATGCTATTAACTTATTAGTTACCTTATCTAGGTTAGCAATTGTTTCGTTGATATTAGGAATACCATTAGCGACAATTGGATTTGTAGAATATTTAGGTAGATTTGGAACAGCTATTGCAGGAGCATCCTTATCTACTAATTTAGCATTTTTTGGAACAATAGGAGTAATGGCTTCTGCTATACTATATAATTTGCAGAAGAATGACAAGTATAGATTTTTACAATACGTTAATTTTGTGATTGTTTGCGCTACGCTAACTAGAGGAGGAATTATAGCATCATTTTTAATATTAATACCTGATATATTAAAAATTTTAAAAGAAATGTTCTATAAAAGTAAGTATTTAATAATAGTATTTTTTACAGTTGTTATAGCTACTTATCCGGCATTTATATTAGTTAAATCATTATTAAAAAGAACTTTTGTTGAAGGAGAGTTAAATACTTCAGGAAGAATAGAAGCATGGAAACATATAATTACGTTAGTAAATAACAAATGGTTTGGAAATGGATATGGTTGCTTAAAAACTTTAACAGATGATATTCATCTTAGAGCTTTTACTGCTTCTCATAATGAATATATAAGAATTTATTTTGAAACTGGAATAGTAGGGTTAATAATAATAGGAATCGTAATAATATATCTGTTTAGAGTAGGTATAAAGAATAGAATTACTAGCAGAAAGATATATATATATATGTTATATTTAGCATTCTTAGTATATTCTTTTTTTGATAACTGCATTACTAATTTTAGATTTTGGATTCCATTTATGATTATTATTAGTATATTAGGAACATATAGAAAGAGGATAAAATTAAAGTTATGAAAAAAATACTATATAATTTTATAGGAGCTATTAAGTACTTAATAGCTTTTATATTAGTTAAAACAATATATAGAAAGTTATATAAATTAAATATTTGGTTAATTTGTGAAAAGACAAATGAAGCTCGAGATAATGGATATCATTTATTTAAATATATAAGAGAAAATCACATTGATGATAATGTATATTATGTTATTAATAAAAATGCAACTGATCTAAAGAAAATAAATAAGTATGAGAATATTATATATTATAATACAATGCAACATTATATTTATTTTTTAGCCTCTAAATGTATTATTAGTTCACAAACCATGCCGTATCCATGTAGTAAGAAATTAAGTGATATATTAATTAAATTAAGGAATTCTTCACAGAAAATGATATGGTTGCAGCATGGAATAACAAAAGATTTATTAGAACACAAAAATATGGATTATTCAGTGCATAAGTATAGTTTGCTTTCGTGTGCAGCTACTAGAGAATGTGAGTTTATAAAGACTGAATATGGATATCCAGCAAATGTTGCTAAGACAATTGGTTTTTGTAGATATGATAACTTATTTAAAGTTAAGAAGTTTGAAAAAATAATTCTGGTAATGCCAACACATCGATTATGGCTTAATAACGTTAAAAGTAATGAGAAATTCGTTGCTTCTGATTTTTTTAAAGAATATATTAATTTTTTAAATGATAACAGAGTTAAGGAAATGTTAGAGGTTTATGAATATAAACTTGTATTTTATCCACATTATGCTTTACAAGGTTATATTGAAATATTCAAAGAGTATTGTTTTAATAAAGATATAATTATTGCAGATAAGGATACATTTGATGTACAGGATTTATTAATAAGAAGCCAAATATTAATTACTGATTATTCAAGTGTTTTTTTTGATTTTGCTTATATGAAGAAGCCAGAAATATTTTTTCAGTTTGATAATGAGAGGTATAGAAACTCACATTATAAGGAAGGATATTTTAGTTATGAACTAGATGGATTTGGAAAAGTAACATACAATCGAGATGAGTTAGTTTTAGAGTTAGAAAAAATATTAAGAAATCAAGAAATTGAAAAAATATATATCGATAGGATTGAAAAGTTTTTTTCAATTAGAGATGATAAAAATTGTGAAAGGACATATCAAGAAATTCTTAATTTATATTAGGAAAATTGATATGGAAAAGGTAGTAATTATAATGAATAGTATTAAGAAAAATTTATTTTACAATTCTTTATATCAAATATTAGTAGTGTTAACTCCGTTGATTACATCTCCATATATATCTAGGGTTTTAGGAGCAAATGGCTTAGGCATATATAGTTATAGTTATACCATTGCAAATTATTTTTTAATATTTGCAATGCTGGGAGTAATGAATTATGGTAATAGAAGTATAGCTAAGGTGAGAAGTGACAGAAGTAAAAGAAGTGAAGTATTTTGGAGTATATATTTATTTCAATTAATATTTTCTATAGTAATAATAACTGGATATGTAGGATATATAGTATTTTTATGTAAAGAAAATTTTAATATTGCGATTATTCAAATATTAGTAGTGTTTTCAGCAGCAATAGATATTAGTTGGTTCTTTTTTGGAATGGAATTATTTAAAATTACAGCTATTAGAAGTATTATTATTAAAATTATTACTGTGGTAGGTATATTGATTTTTGTAAAAAGTAAAAGCGATGTGTGGATATATTGTTTAATAATGTCATCTAGCATTTTTCTTACTCAGCTTTCAGTTTGGCCATTTTTGAGAAAATATGTAGATTGGAAGAAGCCAAAAACTAAAGAAATAATAAGACATTTTAAACCAAATTTAGTATTGTTTATTCCGGTTGTAGCCATTAGTTTGTATAAATCTATGGATAAAATTATGTTAGGAAATATGAATACTATGACTCAATTAGGATACTATGAAAATGCGGAAAAGATAATAACTATTCCTATGAGCTTAATAACAGCATTAGGAACAGTTATGCTACCACGAATGTGTAATCTTATTGTGGAAGGAAGTACAGAAAGAGTAAAGCAACTTAATGAAAATTCATTTATATTTGTAACATTTATGAGTTGCGCATTTGCATTCGGTATACTTGCAGTAGCAGATGTGTTTATACCTGCATTTTTTGGTAATCAATTTACTCCTGTTATAAAGTTATTGGTACCGTTAGTTCCTACAATGGTTTTGATAAGTTGGGCTAACATAATAAGAACTCAACATTTATTACCTCATTCACAAGATGGAAGTTATATAATATCTGTGTTTGTAGGAGCTTTTATAAATTTAATAATAAATATTCTTTTAATAAAGCAATATGGTGCAATGGGGGCGGCCATAGGTACACTTATAGCAGAGATAAGTGTTACGGTAACACAAATAATAGCGGTGTGGAATGAAATGGAATTTGTTAAATATATTAAAAATAGTATACCATTTTTGATTTTTTCGGTTATTATGTATTTTAGTATAAAGGACATATATATAACTAATGATTGGCTGACTGTGATAACGAGAGGGATCCTAGGAGCCGCAATATACATAGTATTAAGTAGCATATATATATATTTCTTTAAAAAAGAAATATACTACTCTTTAATAAGCAGATAAACGTAAAATTATTTTAGTATGGAGATGATATAATGAAAGAAGAGAAATACTTATTAAATAAAGAAGAACGACAGTCTAATTTTGAGCTTTTAAGAATAATTTCTATGATATTAATAGTTGCTCATCATTATGCTGTGCATGGAGGATTTGAAATTACAGAAAAAGCTTTATCATTAAATAAAATATGGATTCAAATCTTATCTTTATGAGGAAAGTTTGGTATAAATATTTTTATTTTAATTACGGGTTATTTTATGATAAACTCTAAATTTAATATAAAAAAGCTTATTAAGTTAATATTTCAAGTGATGTGTTATACTATATTAAGCTATGTATTATTGGGATTAACAGGAATAGTAGGGTTTTCTAGTAGGGGAGAGATGATAAAAGGTTTTTTAAAAGCAGTTTTACCTATTCCTTATAAAACATATTCGTTTGTTACTGCATATGTTATTATATATTTACTTTCACCATATATAAATATTTTAATTAAGAAAATGAATCAAAAACAGATATTAAAGCTTATTTTATTAGGTATAGTTATGTGGTCTATTTTTCCAACGTTTTTAAATGCAGATTTTAGTTTATCTGGAAATCAAATAATTTGGTTCACATTGCTTTACATAATAGGAGGTTATATAAGATTATATCCATTCAAAGCGAATTTAAGTAATAAAAGTATAATAAAGGGTATAGGAATATATTTGTTAATTGTTATATCAGTTATTGTATTTGATATATTAGGAATTAGATGGAATATATTTAACGATAATGCAACATATTTTGCCAATTATTATAGTTTTTTTCTATTACTAAGTAGTATTTATATATTTAATGGATTTAAAAATATAGACTTTAAAAGTAAAGTGGTAAATTCAATTGCTACATTAACTTTTGGTGTATATTTATTACATGATAACTATTTTATGCGAGAATTTATTTGGGAAAAACTTTTGAAGGTAAACACTCAGTATAATTCATCTTTATTATTAGTAAAGTCTATAATAACAATAGTTTTAGTTTTTTCAATATGTTGTTTTATTGATTATATAAGATGTAAATTATTAGAGAAACCATTTATGAAAGTAATAAATAATAAATGGGAAAAGTTAAAAAAATTATTTCATAAATTAGCAAGTATAGGCAGTTATATATACATAAAATATTTAGAATCATCAAAAGATTCTTAGTATTTTAGCCTAAAAATAACAACTCTATGTAAAGGAGAAATAATATATTTTTTATGAGCATTAATAAAAAAATTATAAATTTAATAAATAGGTTTAAACGTAGGCAATATATAAAGCAATATAAAAATAAATTGATAAATAGAAATTTTACAATAATATCATCAAACTGTAATGGAGGATTTATAATGAATGATTTAGGTGTTAAATTTAATACTCCAACAGTAAACTTATTTTTAAAACCTAAAGATTTTAATAAATTTCTTCTAAATTTTGATAAATATATAAATATGGATTTAGAAGAAGAAAAAGTTGAAGATTTAAAATATCCGATAGGAAAGTTAGGAGATATAAAAATTTATTTTCAACACTATAAAAGTTTTGAAGAAGCAAAAGTAAAATGGGATGAAAGAAAAAAGAGAGTTAATTTAGATAATATGTTTATAATGTCTACTGATAGGGATGGGTGTACTAAGGAAGATATAATACAATTTGATAAGTTACCATATAAAAATAAAGTTATATTTACACATAAGATATATACAGATATAAAATCAACTTTCTATATTAAAGGCTTCGAGAATGCAGGAGAAGTTGGAGTTTTATCAGAATTTAGGGGGTTAACAGGAATGAGATATTATGATGAGTTTGATTATGTTAAGTGGTTTAATGGAGAATAGGGACATTCAAAATAAAAAAGCAATTTTAAATATAGTTTCTAGCTATAATTACAAAGTTATTACAACATATTTTTATTAAATAGTTAAATTTAGGGAATGGATTTCTATAGAGTTAATAGTAAGAGAGTGGCCATGCTGCTCTTAAAGATACTGGAGGGATCGGAATTTTTAAGTGGCAAGCTATATGTAAATTGATTATTAAAAAAGGGGAAAATCAAAGGTATGAAAGAGAAAATAAGAAAAGCAATAATACCAGCAGCAGGACTTGGGACAAGATTTTTACCTGCAACAAAGGCGCAGCCAAAAGAAATGTTACCAATAGTTGATAAACCAACTATTCAATATATAATAGAAGAAGCAATAGCTTCAGGAATAGAAGAAATACTTATAATAACAGGAAGAAGTAAAAAGTGCATTGAAGATCACTTTGATAAATCTGTGGAATTAGAGCTTTAACTTGAAAAGAGTGGAAAGCAAGAAATGCTTAAAATGGTTAGAGATATATCAGATATGGTGGATATTCACTTTATAAGACAAAAGGAGCCAAAGGGGCTTGGACATGCTATTCAATGTGCTAAGACTTTCGTAGGAGATGAGCCATTTGCAGTACTTCTTGGAGATGATATTGTATATAACGAAGAAAAACCATGCTTAAAGCAACTTATTGATTGTTATGATGAATATAAGACATCAGTTTTAGGTGTGCAAACAGTATCAGAAAAAGATGTTAATAAATATGGAATAGTTGATGGATTACATATTGAACATAGAGTATATAAAGTAAAAGGCTTAGTGGAAAAGCCTGCAGTGGAAGAAGCACCAACAAATGTAGCCATATTAGGAAGATATATAATATACTATGAGGACTGTTTAAAGAAGTGATATTACACAATTCTTTCAACAGTCCTTTAAATCTTAAAATAGTTATTCATAAAGGAAAGACTGAAGTTTTTCTCTTGTAGTTTCTGTATCTATTATCATATGATACATGTCTGTCCATTCAGTATAGTGATCGCCATCTTCAGGAAATCTTCCTTGATTAATAGAGGCAGAGTTCATAGATAAAAGAGTTGCTCCTATGGAAATGATTTCACTGTCAGTAAGGTTTGTTGAAACAAGTCCTAAAATTTCATTACTTAAAGATAATCCTTCAGTTAATGATATATTTTTAAATTTATTAAATAGTGCATTTATAACAGTTCTATGACGTTCAGTTCTTTTATAATCACCACCAGATGTATATCTTATTCTACAGTATGCTGCAACTTGGGTACCATTTAAAAGTTGAGTTCCAGTGGTAGTTATATGTTCTGTAGATGTATTATTTTCTGAATCTATATTATCAATATAATTATTTATATAGTTTAATTCATCACTATAAATATTAAGTTCTAAACCACCTAGCTTGTCTATTATTATAGGAAGAGTGTGGAGATTAACTTGTGCAAATTTATCTATAGCCAAGCCAAAATTATAATTTATAGTTTTAAGTAAGAGTTCTGCACCACCATCATTTAATGTATAGTTTAAATTTGACATTCCACCATCAGGAAGATCAAGATACATATCTCTCATCAAAGAACATAAATTAATTTCATTTGTTTTTTTATTAATGGATAAAAGCATAGTTACATCAGCTGCACCATTATTATTACTATAATCAGCACCTAGTAAAGCCATTGTAATAACTTCATCGCTATTTTCAGGAACAGTTCCTTTAGAAACTTCAGTAATGGAAGTTCTATCAATATCAATACGTTCAACTTTAGAACTAAGTGTTTTTATAAAAGCAAATATTGATAAAGTTATTAAAATAATTGCAATAGATGAGAGTAATAAGATTTTCTTTAATTTTTTCATAATGTATGAACCTCTTTCGTTATAGTGTTTAAATAAAAAATGATGAATCAAAGAGTACTTTGACACATCATTTTATTTTTATTGAGGTAACTGATCATTAAATATATAATTCATAACTTGAGTTCTTGTAGCAGTAGCATCAAAAGTCAAATAATATATTCCATCAATCATAGTGCCTTCATAATAGCCATCAATAGGGAAACGTTCTTGTTCAATAGTTACTCCATTTAAGCCCATAGATCCTATTTTTGTTGCAAGTTTTAATATTTCATTAGTATTTAAATTAGTAGTTGCATATTGAGCTAAAGTTGAAATAACATCTAGATATTGAGTAGCAGGTACATTTAAAGCTTTATTAAATAAAGCAGTTAATACTGTTCTTTGTCTTTCAGTTCTTTTAAAGTCTCCTCCGGATGTATATCTTATTCTTGAATATGCAAGTGCTTGAGCGCCATCAACATGATGAGCTCCAGGCGTTGTTATAATAGGAGAGTTAGTACCACTAACAGAATTTATATTGTTTATATATCCATTTATATAATTTAATTCTTCTTCTGTTATATCAATAGTTATTCCGCCAAGGCTATCTATAATTTTAGGAAGAGAAGCGAAATCTACTGCAACAAAATCAGTTATATTTAAACCAAAGTTTGTATTTAAAGTGTTAATTGCTAAGTTAGCTCCGCCATAAGCGTAAGCATGATTTAATTTATCATATCCATAGTTAGAAATATTTACATATGAATCTCTCATAAAAGATGTAAGTTTAAGTTTATTATGGATTGGATCTAAAGTAGCTACCATAATTGAATCAGATCTTCCTGATGTACTATCAGTACTATCTATTCCTAAAAGAGCAATATTAATTATTTCTGTATAATCATCATATTGTTTTAGTTCTTCTTCATCAACTACACCTAACTCATCTTCTTTAAGATCAATTTTTTCAGACTTATTAACTATATTATTAACAGTATAATAGCTATAAGTATATAAGGCGGCTATAGTTAGAATAATTGCTGAAAATATACATAATACTATCTTTGTCCATTTAGGAAGTTTTTTTGTTTTTTTATCTTTATTCATTTTAAAACTCCTTACTATATTCTTATATCATTTAGTATAACAAAATGTTTACTAAATATAATAATGTATAATAATATTTATTATATCATAATAAACATTATTATGAAGAATATAATTGCGTATTTAATATTAAATACGGTATAATTTATAAGTGATATTTTTAGAAGGGGAATAATTATGAGTAAGAAAATTAGAAAAGCGATAATTCCAGCGGCAGGTTTAGGGACAAGATTTTTACCAGCAACAAAGGCACAGCCTAAAGAAATGCTGCCAATAGTAGATAAACCAACAATCCAATATATTATAGAAGAAGCAGTAGCTTCAGGAATAGAAGAGATACTTATTATTACAGGAAGAAGTAAGAAATGTATTGAAGATCACTTTGATAAATCTGTAGAGCTTGAGTTAGAACTTGAAAAAAGTGGTAAAGAACAAATGTTAAAAATGGTAAGAGAAATCTCTGATATGGTAGATATTCACTTTATTAGACAAAAGGAACCAAGGGGGCTTGGACACGCTATTAGTTGTGCAAAGACTTTTGTAGGTAATGAACCATTTGCAGTTCTTTTAGGCGATGATATAGTATATAATGAAGGAAGACCTTGTTTAAAGCAACTTATTGATTGTTATGATGAGTATAAAACTTCTGTTTTAGGTGTTCAAACTGTAGAAGCAAAAGATGTTAATAAATATGGAATAGTAAATGGAATTCATATTGAAGATAGAGTTTATAAAGTAAAAGGTCTTGTTGAAAAGCCACCAGTGGAAGAAGCACCAAGTAATGTAGCTATCTTAGGAAGATATATAATTACACCACAAATCTTTAAAATTCTTGAAGAAACAAAGCCAGGAAAAGGTGGAGAAATACAATTAACAGATGCATTATTAAAGCTTATTGATGAAGAAGCTATGTATGCATATGACTTTGAAGGAACAAGATATGATGTGGGAGATAAGCTTGGATTTTTAAAAGCAACTGTAGAGTATGCATTAAGAAGAGAAGACCTTAGAGATGGATTCATAGAATATTTAAATACATTAAAGAAATAATAGTTAAGATAAAATGGCATTGGACTGTAATCCAATGCCATTTTACTTTATTTCTTATTAATTGTTATTTTGAGTTTTAGAATTACCATTGACCAGGTAAAGCTAGTATTTCAACTGTAACATTTCTTCTTCCCCAAGCAATGCAATCTGCTTCTGAGTTAAAGTAAAGGTCAATAATATTTCCGTTTATAGCTCCCCCTGTATCAGCAGCAATGGCTATTCCATATCCTGAAACGTAAACTTTAGATCCTAAAGGAATAACGCTAGGGTCTACAGCAATGGTACTTATACCACCAGGATTATAAACCGGTTTAGTACCAGTAGCTGTTAATGTACCACCAGTATAAGCTGTTGATTGCATAGTTAATGTTGATAAGGCTGTAGAACCTGAGCTTGCCCCAGGTGTAAATGTGACAGTCATTGATTCACCTCTTGATGGAATGGCAGCTTCTGCTTTGGCCTTTTCTTCAGCATTAATTTTTTCAACTTTAAGATTACCTTGGGAAATACTATTATTAGCAGCTTCAATAACTGTAGAGCTATTTAAAGTAGGTATTAAATAAGTTAAAGTTGAAATTGATTCTTGTAATTCAGATATAGTATTAGAGTTTTCTATAATAGATACAGAATACGCAATAAGTTTTTGCTCATTTGCTTCTATTACAGATGAAACTTTAGATTGCTCTTCATTAAGTTGTGCCATTTTTGTTTCTTGTTCAGATTTCTTGCTTTTTAATTCTTTTAAAGAACTTTCAGTTTCTTCTTTTAGAGCTTGTAAAGAAGCTTCTTTACTGCTAAGCTCATCCATTGTAACTGTTAAAGTTTCTTTTTTTTCTTTTACTTCACTAATTAATTCTTTGTCTAGATATACTATCTTGCTTACAGCATCAAATCTGTCAAAAATATCAGTTAGGCTTTCAGAAGCAAGCAAGTATGCCAGCATATTGGACATTAGATTACTTTTTTGGATATTTCTAAGTCTTTTGCTTAAAATAGATTCTTTTTCTGATATTTCTATTTCTGTTTGTTCCAATAAAGCTTTTGTACTTTTAATTTCTGCTTCTGTATTTGCAATTTGTGTTTCGTTATCTTTTAGCTTAGTATTGATATTGTCTATTTCTATATTTATATTTGCAATTTCAGAATTAAGGGACAATATTTGTTCATCTAGTAAGTCATATTGGGCTTTGCTTTCTGAGATAGCTTGTCTTTCATTATCTAAATCATCAGCATAAACTGAAAATGATCCAATTATGTTAGTGAAGCAAATAGTTGTAGCAAGTAATACTGATAGTACTGTTGATTTTCTATTCAAGAAAATCACCTCCTATTTTTATTTCTAACTTATTACCAAGATAAATGATATATAAGTTAGATGTATCCTTGTTGGATATATAAATAATTCAAAGTCATAAGTTAGTAATATTTTACCACTTAAGAGGCAGTGAAATTATAATATGTTGCTATTATACCACAAGATGTTGACTTTGCAAAAAACCTATATAATAATAAAAATGTAAAAGGATTACCTAAAGGGGTGTATAGAATGGAAAAGATTAAAGTTTTGTCGGTATTTGGAACAAGGCCAGAAGCGATAAAGATGTGTCCTTTGGTTAAATTGTTGGAAAAAGACGAACGAATTGATGCAAAAATTTGTGTTACAGCACAACATAGAGAAATGCTAGATTCTGTTTTAGATATATTTGATGTTAAACCAGATTTTGATTTAAATATAATGGCACATGGGCAAACAATAATAGATATATGTAATAAAGTATTAACAGGAGTTGATAAGGTACTTAAGGAGTTTAGACCTGATATTGTCCTTGTTCATGGAGATACATCAACTACATTAAATGGTGCTTTAGCAGCTTTTTATAATAAAGTTCCAGTTGGGCATGTAGAAGCTGGACTTAGAACAGGAGATATGTATTCACCATTTCCAGAGGAAGCAAATAGAAAATTAACAGGGGCCATAGCTACTCTTCATTTTGCACCTACAGAAAGTAATGAAGTTAACTTAGCTAAGGAAGGAATAGTTGAGAATGTATTTAGAACAGGAAATACTGTTATTGATGCATTATTAAGTGTAATAAATAAAGAACATAAATTTGAAAATGAAGAATTAAATAAAATAGATTTTAAGAACAATAAGGTTATATTGCTGACTGCTCATAGAAGAGAAAATTGGGGAGAACCAATGAAAAATATTTTTGCAGCTGTGAGAGAAGTGGCAGAGCAAAATAAGGATGTGCAAATAATATTCCCAATGCATAAAAATCCTTTAATAAGGGATTTAGCAAGAGAAAGTTTTAAAGGAATTGAAGATAAAGTAGCTTTAATTGAACCATTGGAATATGTGGACTTTGCAAATTTAATGAATAAATGTTATCTGATAATGACTGATTCAGGTGGCATTCAGGAGGAAGCACCTGCACTGGGAAAACCTGTAGTTGTTTTAAGGACTGAAACAGAAAGACCAGAAGCTGTAAAGGCTGGAACAGTTAAACTAGCAGGTATTGAAAGAAATAAAATATTTGAAATCACTAATGAGTTAGTAATTGATAATTTAGAATATCATAAAATGGCACATGCAATAAATCCATATGGTGATGGAAAAGCTTGTGAAAGAATAGTAGAATTAATAGTGAAACACTTTGAATAATTGATAATTTAGAAAGAAAGTCCTTAGTGACTTTCTTAGTTATATTTATTTTAATATGATAAAAAAACTTTATTAAATTGATTAATAAAGTTTGATTTATGTAGTATGTTAGGTATATAATGAAAATGTAAACAATTTAATGTTTAAAATAGGGAGGTATATAAATGGCCGTTTTAATATCAGGTGGTATGGGATATATAGGAAGTCATACAGCAGTAGAGCTTTTAAATGGAGGTTATGATGTTATTATTGCAGATAACCTTTGTAACAGTAAAGAAATAGTTAAAGAGAGAATAGAAAAGATAACAGGTAAGACTACTAAGTTTTATAATGTTGATTTAACTTTAGAAGATGAAACAGAAAAGATATTCAAAGAAAATAATATAGATTCTGTAATTCACTTTGCAGCTTTAAAGGCAGTAGGTGAATCAGTAGAAAAGCCATTAGAATATTACTATAACAATTTAACAAGTGCACTTGTTATGTTAAAGGTAATGAGAAAATATAACTGTAAAAATTTTGTATTTAGTTCTTCAGCAACAGTGTATGGAGATGCTAAAGTAGTGCCAATAACTGAAGATTCACCACTTTCAGCAACAAATCCATATGGTCAAACTAAACTTATGATTGAAAATATGCTTAGAGATATCTGCCATGCAGACAAGACTTTAAATGTTGCATTACTTAGATACTTCAATCCAGTAGGAGCTCATAAGAGTGGAACTATTGGAGAAGATCCAAATGGAATTCCAAATAATTTAATGCCATACATCACAAAGGTTGCTGTAGGTCAATTAGAAAAGTTAAGAGTATTTGGCAATGATTATCCAACTCATGATGGTACTGGAGTAAGAGATTATATTCATGTTGTTGACTTAGCTGATGGACATGTTAAAGCATTAAAGAAACTTGAAACTAATCCAGGACTTGTAACATATAATTTAGGTACAGGAAAAGGGTATTCAGTGCTAGATGTAGTTAATGCATTCAGTAAAGCATGTGGAAAAGAAATTCCTTATGAAATAGTAGATAGAAGACCAGGAGATATTGCTACTTGTTATGCAGATCCAACAAAAGCTAATGAAGAATTAGGTTGGAAGGCTGAAAGAGGAATTGATGAAATGTGTGAAGACTCTTGGAGATGGCAAAGCAATAATCCAAAGGGATATGAAGAATAAACAAATAGTATTTTTTTAGTTAAAGTCTGCTTATTTTAGTATAAATATTGCTGAAATAAGTAGGCTTTTTTGTTTTTTAAATATCTAATTAAAACTTTTATTAACAAATTGGTTATATTATTGACAAATTTAGAGAGTTAATAAATAATTATTTAAGACAATCAATATAGAAAAATAAATAATTATAAAGAATAAGAGGTGCAAGTATTATGACCATGAGCGTTAAGAAGAATTATTTGTATAATTTATTATATCAAATGACTTCAGTTTTATTGCCTGTACTAACAATACCTTATGTATCAAGAGTTTTGTCTGCAGATGGAATAGGTATAAATACTGTTACATATGCAAATACACAGTATTTTATTTTGCTTGGTAGTTTAGGAATAAGTATATATGCAACTAAAAAGATAGCAACTATAAGAGAGAAGAAAGATAAGTTAAAGAAAACTTTTTGGGAGATATTTTCTATTCAATTTACTGGGTGTATTTTGGCTTACATGGTATTTGCTTTAACACTAGGGCAAAGTCACAAATATGGAGTTTTCTATATGCTACAAGGATTTTATATATTAGCAGCTGCTGTTGATATATCTTGGTATTTCCTGGGTATTGAAAATTTTAAAAATGCATCATTAAGAAGTTTTTTTGCCAAAATAATTTCTGTAATATTAATATTTATTTTTGTAAAAACAAGAGATGATTTATGGAAGTATATTTTAATTAACGCAGGAACAATGTTTGTAGGTCAATTAATTATGTGGTTTTATGTTGGTAAGGATATGCTTAAAGTTAAAGAAATTGGTAAATTAAAAATAGCAATGCACATTATGCCTATACTAGCATTATTTGTACCGCAAATAGCTACGCAAGTTTATACAGTTTTAGATAAAACAATGATAGATTTATTTAAGGGGGCAGTAGAAGCAGGATATTATGATCAATCACAAAAGATAGTAAGAATATTATTATCTGTTGTTACTTCTTTAGGTATTGTAATGCTCCCTAGAATTGCTAATCTATTTAGTAAAGATGATTTAAATGAAGTTAAAAAGAGTTTAAGAAAAGCATTTGTTGTAATTAGTTTTTTATCTATACCGATAACTTTTGGTTTAATAGGGATAAGTGATAAATTTGTACCAATACTTTTTGGTAATGAGTTTTTAAGTGTAATTCCATTAACTAAGATTTCACCGGTATTGGTAATAATAATAGGTCTTGGTAATGTTTTTGGTACACAGTATTTACTAGCTATAGGAAAGAATAAAGAGTATACAGCATCTGTTTGTATAGGAGCATTAGTTAATTTTTGCTTTAACTTATTATTAATACCACGATTTGCAGCTATGGGAGCAGTAATAGCTACAGTGTCAGCTGAATTATCAATTGCATTAATCCAGTTTTGGTTTGCCAGAGTGGTGTTTGATTTTACTTGGATAAAAGAAACATATAAGTATTGGGTAAGTGGGATATTGATGTTAGCAATTGTAAGATTGATTGGAAATGTAACACCAATTAGTATTTTATTCCTTGTACTTCAAATAGCGATAGGATCTCTAGTTTATTTTATATCATTAATCATACTAAGAGATAAATTTTTATTTGAAGCAATTGAAAATGTTATAGATAGAATTCGTAAAAGATAATTTATATAAAGAAGGTAAAAAATGATTAAAGTTTTAAAAAAAGTTAACTATTTAAGAAAACAAAGAAATTATAAAAAGTTTATAGATAATATTTTGAAAGTTGTAGATTTTACTCCTATTGAGAATAATGTTCCAGAAAAAGTAGAAAAGATAACTTTTATTATTCCTGGAATGCCATTATATAGTGGAGGTCATACATCAATTTTAAGATTAGGTACTGAATTAAGTAAAAATGGTTATGATGTAAGATATTTTTCAATTTATGATAATGAAAGTCTTGAAGAAATGAAAAATAATGCAAAAGCTACATTATCAGGATATAAGGGGACTTTTATTAATGGATTAATTGAAGATATTGAAACTGATGTAGTAATTGCAACTCAATGGGATACCGTTTATCATGCAAAAAAAATTGATGGATATAAAATGTATTTTGTACAAGATTATGAGCCATATTTTTATATGTTTGGTGAAGCTTTTATAATTGCACAAAAGACTTATGAATTAGGATTCCATATGATAAGCTTAGGAGCTTGGAATAAGCATATGGTAGAAAGAGAATGCTCAATAATTTCACCAATAGATGTAATTACTTTCCCTTATGAGGGAAAAGAATATTATGATAAAGGTAGAAATTTTGATGAGTATCCTAATAAAAAAGAATTCAATATGGCTGTTTATGTTAAAGATACTGGAAAAAGAGCACCATATATATGTCAACATATGGTTAAAAAGTTGCAGGGTGACTTATTTAAAGATGGTATAACTTTAAATGTTAAATATTATGGTGAATCTACTGATTTTAAATGTGATGGAGGAAAAAATATAGGAAAGCTTACTAAAGAGGAATTGTTAGAGTTATATAATAATTCAGATTTTGGGATGGTTGGATCGTTAACAAATATATCTTTAGTACCATATGAAATGTTAGCTACAGGATTACCTATATTTGAATTTAAGGAGGGAACCTTTAATTATTTCTTCCCTAAAGGTTCAGCTTTAGTTACATCATTTGATTATAATGAGTTTTATGAAATGTTTAAAAATGCAATTAATAATCCAAATTTATTAAAAGAAATAAATAAAGTTTCAAAGGAATATCTAAATACTTTAAGTTGGCAAAATACTGGTAAAGAATGTGTTGAAATATTAAAGAGCTTGAAATAGGAGGAAGAACTCTATTAGAGTTCTTTTTTAAAGTTTTTTAGAGAATTAATTATTTATGATATAATTTTATAAGTTGTAAAAGAATTAATTTTATAAATTAATATAAAGGAGAGAAAATTTAATGAAAACTATATATTTAGTTTTACCTTGTTATAATGAAGAGGCAGTGCTTCACGAAACATCTGCTAGATTAAAAATTAAAATGAATCAGCTTATTAGTGAAAATAAAATAAGCAAAGATAGTAGAATAACTTTTGTTGATGATGGGAGTAAAGATAATACTTGGAGTATTATTGAAGAACTTAAAGAAAGTGATGAATTATTTGCAGGGATTAAATTATCAAGAAATAGAGGCCATCAAAATGCTTTATTAGCAGGATTAATGACTGTTAAGGATTATTGTGATGCAGCAATCTCTTTAGATGCAGATTTACAAGATGATGTTAATGTAATTGATAAATTTATTGATAGGTTTATTGATGGGTGTGATGTAGTTTATGGTGTTAGAAGTGATAGAAAAACAGATACTGTATTTAAAAGAACTACTGCACAAGGATTTTATAAAGTAATGAAACTTTTAGGAGTTGACATAGTTTATAATCATGCAGATTATAGATTAATGAGTAAGAGAGCTTTGGAAGCTTTAGGAGAATTTGAGGAAGTAAATTTATTTTTAAGAGGAATAGTGCCTCTTATAGGATATAGAAGTGATGTGGTTTTATACGAGAGAAGTGAAAGGTTTGCAGGAGAATCTAAGTATCCACTTAAAAAAATGCTTTCTTTTGCTTTTGAAGGTATAACATCTTTTAGTGTAAAACCTATAAAATTGATATTAAATTTAGGTATTATAATGTTTACGACAAGTTTATTATTTTTAATATATTTTATAACTTTATGGTGTCTTGGCAAAACAGTTGAAGGATGGGCAACAATTGTTGTATCAATATGGATGTTAGGTGGAATTCAACTCTTATGCTTAGGAATAATAGGAGAGTACATAGGTAAAATTTATATTGAAACTAAAAAGAGACCTAAGTTTATAATAGATAAGTTTATAAAAAATTAATTATAGATTTAGGAGGATTTTAATATGAAGTTAAATAGTATAGGAAATATTTTATTAAAAATATTTGCATGTGTTTTTACAATAGTAAGTTTATATTTACTATTTATTAACATTACATCAAATTATGGAAGATTATTTCCTATGAATAAATTAATAGTAGTATTAGGGGCTATAATTATATTAGCTATATTATTAATATTAAAACATATATTTGATAGGTTAGATGATAAAAAATTGATTAAAATTAGTATTTTATTTGGGATAATATTATTAATTTTACAAGTTATTTTTGTTATATATTGCAGAGTTAAACCAAGTTGGGATTTTGGAGTTATATTTTATGACGCTCATAGAATAGCTAATTCAGTATTTGAATTACCAGAATATTATTATAATTTTTATCCCAATAATATTGGTGCACTTCTTATGTATACAGCATTATTTAAATGTATAAGTTTATTTACAACAAATGAAATAGTTTATCTTATTGTGGGGAGCATTTTTAATATAATAATGATAGATGGAGCTTTAGTGCTGACATATATTTTAGTTAAGAAAGTATTTAATTTAAAAATGGCAACATTATTTAGTTTTTTATCTATTTTTATAATTCCATTATTTGCTTATTCTCCAATACTTTATACAGATACAACAACTATGATATTTCCAGTAGCAATATTATTATTTTTATATAATTATAATGAAAGTAAATCATATTATAAGATTTGGAATTTAATAGGTATAGGTGTGTTTGGGGCATTAGGTGTTATATTAAAAACTAATATAATTATTGTGGTAGTTGCTATAATTATATATATATTATGCACTAACAAAATAATAAAAGGTTTGGTTAGTAATTTAATAATTTTGATTTCATTTTTAGTTATATTTTCAGGATATAAGGCTATTGCAAGTTATGTAATGCCTATAAAATATAGTGAAGCAGGACTTCCTATGACTCATTGGATAATGATGGGACTTAAAGGTGATGGCGGTTATAATAAAGAAGATGTAGATTTTACCTCTTCTTTTAAAGATAAAGAAAAAGCTAAGAAGGCTAATATAGAAGAAATTGAAAATAGACTTAGAGATTATGGATTTAAGGGATATTTAGAATTTTTAGATAAAAAAATAAAGTTTACTTGGAATGATGGAACATATTATTCTATTAATAAATTATGTAGACAGCCATTAGAAGATAATAAAGTAGAGGAATATGTAATTGGGGAAAAGAATAATATAATTATTTATATTGCTCAAATGAGTAATTTAGCACTTATAGCCCTTATATTTATTTCTTCAATTGCAGCATTTAAATATAGAGATAAGCATAAAATTGTGCAATGTGTGCAAATAGCTATATTTGGAGTATTTTTATTTTTAGTTATTTGGGAAGCAAGGTCAAGATATTTAGTTTGTATTTTGCCGGTGATGATGTTTGCTGCTATAGGAGGATTGTATTCTTTAGTGGGAGGAGAAGATCATGAAATTTATAAATGATGGTGTAATTAGATTTATAAAATTTGGCATGGTTGGAGTAATAAATACATTAGTAAATTGGATAATATTTTTTATTCTAAATGCACTTGGTATGTATTATATACTAGCCAACATTATTGCATATATTTTAGGTACTGTTAATAGTTATTTATGGAATACTTTATGGGTATTTAAATATAAGGATAAGGCATCAACAGAGACAACAATAAAGTTTATTATTTTAAATCTTATTGGACTTGGATTAAATACAGGAATATTATATGTATTAGTTGATTTATGTAATTTAAATAAATTTATAGGGTTGGTTATAACAACAGCAATAGTGATGATTATAAATTATATAGTTAATAAGCTATGGGTATTTAGTAAATGATAGCTAAAGTATAAAAAAAGAGACCTAAGTAGGCTCTTTTTTTATATCTGTATTAAAAAGTTTCTCTAAGTGCAGTTATATTTTTGGCAACATATATTATTGTATAAGTATCTCCAGTATTATATAATTAATAATACATTAAATAAATAGTTAAATTATTGTTATATAGTTAAAATAAACAAAATTAATAAAAAAGTTACATGCCATAAAGAAAACGATTCCAATGACATTTAATTGACAAAAACATAGCTATTATAGTATCATAATGGATAGCCTTAACAGTTATAATTTGAAGTATTAGTAAGTATAAACTACACTAACAATATTAGGTGTGGTTTTTATAATATAGTTGTTTTTTAGAACGTATGTTGTTTGTTAAATATAGAAGAAAACTTTAATGCAACGTTGCAAATAAAGAAAACAATAATAAATCTTTTAAGTGAGGGTTATAATATGAATAATGTAGCTTCTACAGATATTGTAGATAATGAAAAGGTAAGCTTATATTCAATTACAAAGAAGATTATGGATTTGGTTTTATCTTTTATAGGATTAATTTTATTGATTCCTGTATTCTTAATTTTAGCTATCTTAGTTAAACTGGATTCTAAAGGTCCAGTATTTTATGCACATACTAGGAAAGGTAAGAATAGAAGTGATATAAAAATATATAAGTTTAGGACTATGTATTCTAATTCAGATGAGATTTTTGAGTCTTTTTCAGATGAGCAAAAAGAGGAGTATTATAAAAATTTTAAATTAGATAACGATCCAAGAGTAACAAAGATTGGAGATTTTCTAAGAAGAACAAGCCTAGATGAAATACCACAATTAGCAAATGTTTTAAAAGGAGACTTAAGCTTAGTTGGTCCTCGTCCTATTGTAGAAAAAGAGATATGCAAATATGGACAATATGCAGATAAGCTTTTTTCAGTGATTCCAGGGGTAACAGGATATTGGCAGGCACATGGAAGAAGTGATACTTCTTATGATGAAAGAATTGAGATGGATATGTATTATATTGATAATAAATCAATATTACTTGATATTAAAATTATGTTTAAAACAGTTATATCTGTTATTAAAAAAGAAGGCGCAGTATAAATTGAAAGTTAAAATGGAGGATTATTATGTCAGTAACAGTAATATGTCCCTTATATAAATCAAAGCAATATATTAATTCATTACATAAATCATTACTTATGCAGGAAGATATAGATTTGAAAGTAATTAAATATATATTAACTGATACAGGTGATGGAGTAGATAAAATAGTAAATGACTTAGAAAAAGCAGAATTAACAATCATATCTATAAGTGATTTTTCACATAGTTTGACAAGAGAAAAAGCAGCAATGGAAAGTGATAGTGATATTATTGTGTTTATAACTCAAGATATTATTATTAAAGATAAAAAGTGGTTATATAAATTATGCAAACCTATTTATGAAGGGAAATGTGAGGCGGCATTTTCAAGACAAATATGTGATAATCAGTCTATTGAAAAATACACAAGAATAAATAATTATCCTAAGGAATCTAGAATTGTATCTAAGAAGGATACAGAAAGATTAGGAATAGTTACTTTCTTTTTCTCAGATGCAGCTTCTGCCGTTAAAAGAGATATATATGTTAAGTTAAATGGTTATGATGGAAAAGATTTATTGACTAATGAAGATATGTATCTTGCATATAAACTTATAAATAACGGTTATAAAATAATGTACAATTCTGAAGCAGAAGTTATTCATTCACATGATTATAAATTTAATGAATTATTTAAACGTTACTTTGATCAAGGAGCGTTTTTAAGTGATAATGCATACCTTACTCAGTATGGGACTAATGGTAGTGCATTTAAATTACTAAAAGTAGTAGCAGTTGAATCACTAAAAGATAAGAATTTTAAAGTGTTTTTCAATATAATACCAAATTTTTCTGCTAGATTTTTAGGAGATAGATTTGGAAAAAGATATAAAAAACTTTCACTAGAGAAAGTGAAGAAGTATTCTGGTAATATAGGTTATTGGAATAGAATAGAAAATAATTTAAATAAGAAAAGGTAGGTAAAAGATATGAAGGGAATTATATTAGCAGGTGGATCTGGAACAAGACTATATCCTGTAACAAAAGCAATGTCAAAGCAAATGGTTCCGATATATGATAAGCCGATGATTTATTATCCAATGTCAGTTTTAATGCTTGCAGGAATAAGGGATATATTAA
>OLWA01001416.1_pt1 | contig 24791 bp, 12 predicted proteins | sample 1673251 | NCBI WGS metagenome assembly OLWA01 (sample SAMEA3178937, study PRJEB25190) | human gut metagenome | biome: human gut; feature: human-associated habitat; material: faeces | place: Austria | collected 2013 | reverse complement strand
CGATTGCGAGCGGGCCTTCGACCCGAATTTCCGTATGCACCTCGCCGATTCCCCGTTCCAGGGCGAAAAGGTTGACCGGCATTCGGACGCGGTCGCCGCAGGCGAGCGTCCGGGGCAATGTCGGAAGCAGCATCAGCGGTGAACGCACCGTAACATTTCGTTCCGCATGACCGTAGGCGCCGTCGCGGGCCGCCACAACCATGACCCGAACCGAACCGACATACATCGGCAGCTTCAGTCGATGGGTTTTCGTCCCGCCGTTCAGGGTGAATGGTCCGAGAAACCGCACCACGGGATTGAATCGTTTCTCCTGGCCTGCCGCACGGCGCAGCGCCTCGTCGCCCCCGATGCTCAGAATCGGAGTAAAACGCCCGGCCGTGGATCCGATCACCTCCTGGTACATGTCCCACGTGCGGACACCCAGTGCCTCGCGCCGGTTCATTGCGGCCCATGGATCCGGGGTCCGAAAGGAGGTGATGTCGAGCAGCCCTTCGTCGACGACTGCCAGCGTATAGCTCATCGGTCGTCCGTTGCGTTCACGTATGCGGATCGAGAACTCCTGCTGCGGACGAATTTCATCGGCCACTTCGATTTCGGGATGCAGGATGGTCCCGTGGTCGACGACCGTGGCTCCGTCGATGCCGTACATTCGGATCGGGAGATCGTTCGACGTCCGGTTCCAGGGCTGCAGCAGCATGGCATGGAGATAGAAGTTCGGGGCCATCTGCCGGGTGACGGGCAGTTTGACGGCCGTTTCCCGGTCGACCGAGGTACGAATCCACCGGCGCGAGATGACCTCCGAACCGTTCTCGACGGAGAGCAGCACCCGTCCGTCGGCGGCGCGCGGCAGATAGACCGTGGCGGTCTCTCCGGTCTCGTAGTAGCGTTTGTCGAGTGCAACGGAGAGCATCGTTGCCGACGTGGGATCGCTCTTGCCGGCATGTCCCCGCCAGTCGGGCCAGTCGATGAAGATGACCCCGCCCGTGGTATGCCCCTGTTGCAGGTCGCGCACCAGAACAAGATACTTGCCCCATGCCGGATAGTCGATCCGAAAGGGAATCGCCGTCGGCTTTATCGCGGAAGTCAGACTTCCCGAGGCGACAATCTCGGCAGAAGAGCTCTGCACGTATCGGTCGAGATCCTGCGCCGATCCCTCCCACCACCAACTCCAGTCGAGACGGTAGATTCGGTATTCCAACTGCCGGCCGGCAAGCGGTTCCCCTTGTGCGTCGACAGCTACGACCGGAAAGTGCAGATCGCGGTCCGTTTCGAATTCCCGGCTGCCGAGATTGACGCCCGCAAAGGCTTCGAAGGGGGCGTAACGCACCGTTCGAGAGGTAAGACTTTCACCGCCGTCCGGTTCCTCGACCCGTGCAATGAGAACGGCCTGCAGAGGGCCGGGAGCCTGTCGGTTTGCCGGAAACGTGACGGATCCACGGCCGCGGCCCAGCGAATCGAGCCTTACGGACAGCACGTCGTGGGTTGATTCGGTAAAATCGTTGAGCGGGTTGGAGAACGTATAGTCTTCATACTCCGCGAAGGGACTAGGCTGGCCGTAGAGCGCCATTTCGACTTTTGCGTGCAGCCCTGCGGCCGCGGGTCCCGTCAGCCAGCGTGTCTCGAGGCTGATCTCGGCCCGTTGTCCGGCGCGCAGCACATCCGGCGCCGCAAGATCGATCTTCAACCGGTTGGGGCGGATGGTCTCGATGCGGACCGTCTGGCGGAAAATCTGTCCGCCTACCCGGAAACGAACTTCCCAGCTGCCCGTCGGAGCCTGTTCCGTCGTGCGGATGTGGAAGACATGGATGCCGTCCGCAGTTTCGGTTTGCGTCTGGCGTTCGTAAAGATGATCGTCGGGGGTGTATAGTTCCATGGTCACGGGGTGATTGGCCGGCAGTTTCCCGAGGCGGTCTTCGACGATCAGCGTGAGGTGAATCTCGTCGCCGGGCCGCCAGACGCCCCGTTCTCCATAGATGAAACCCTTGATTCCAGGCTGATTCTTCCGGCCTCCGACATCGAAACGACTCGTCGAAAGTTCATGCCCGCCGTTGACCTTCAGATAGGTGGTCGATCGACCGTCGGATGCCGTCATCACGTACGGACTGCCCTTCAGACGGAGTTCGGCGAAGCCCTCCCGGTCGGTATGACCCGATCCGATCTCGCGCATCTGGAAATTTCGGGCTGTAAGGCGTATGCCGGCCAGCGGAGCGGAGGTTGTCAGGTCCGTTGCCGCACACCATATCCGATCCCCTGCGCCCCGTTTGACGATCAGACCGATCCGCGAGGCCGCAAGGTTGTATTCGGGCATGCGCTGCGAGAGCATGTAGTAACTCGGTTTCGACGGATCGTTGCGTTCCCGCCAGTCGTATTCGTCCCAGTTGCAGTCGGGAGCTTCCCGGGAGAGATAGCTCACGGGCTTGTCCCACAGATCCGTCTCCTCTGCATCCGGATCAGGTTGCGGATCGAAATCGGCCACGGTCGTACGTCCATAGAGCGAATAGGCCTGTCGGAACGAGAGACGGATGTTGTAGATGGCGCCCCGCTCCTGGCGGAAAAGGCCCTGCAGATTGACCGAAAAGTTCTGCCAGCGGTGCAGATCGAGCGTCGGATCGTCGTCCAGACGGATCGTGCGACGGTAGATGAGCCGCCCGACCCGTCGCAATTGGGTGGTTTCGTTGAGTTCGTTCTCCTGCAGAAAGGTCAGGATGTTGTCGGTAAAGACCTTCACGACTTCGACATCCACCGCGGCCAGATTCACTGCCCGGAACGGCAGCCGCAGATTCCCTTCGTCGGGAAGGATCGTTCCGCTGACCGGAATCTCCACGGCCGGCGGAATTACCTCCTGGGTAAAGTGCTGTTCGATCTCTTCGCCGAGTCTGCGGCCGTCGCGGCTTCGGATACGGTCGGAAAGACGGAGTGTCAGGTCGGTCAGACCGTTGGGCGGATAGGTCAGTTTGAGTTGTGCCCCGTGACGGAAGATCGTCACGGGCTCGATCCCGTCGAGCGTGACCAGTCCTTCGAGATCCTGCTCCGCAGAGAGCGGATCGGAGAAATTCAACTCGATCCAGGGTTGCGCCGCTTCGACGCGCCTGGCGTCAAGCAGCTTGAATGCGGCCATCCCCGGGATGGTCGTGCAGATCTCGTCGGCCGCGAATCCCCCGTTCGACCGATAGCGGATCCGCAACCGGATATCGTCCGTACGGCGTTCGATCCCTGAAAGATGCAGCAGATAGCAATGCGGATCGTCGGTGGGTATGATTCGCACGGAGACGTTCTTTGCATCGGTCTCGATCTGCATCGGATCCACTGCCGCCGGTTCGGGCGCGACGTTGAAGAGCAGGCTGCTTTCGATGATGACGCGGTCGGCCCGTTCGGGGTCGATACGCGTGCACGGTGCGGTCAGTTCGACCTCGCGTCGGCGGACCGTGAAATCGAACCCGAAGTCCGACAACGTATCCACGCCGGTCAGCCTGTTCAGCCGGACACGGCATGTGTAGCGATGCCCTTGCTTGAGAGCTCCGGGGGCAGGTTCGAATTCGACGAACCGGCCTCCGTCCGCATAACGGGCCGTCCCGCGAACCGATGGCCGGAAACGGAACACCTGATTCAGCGGGCGCAGCGTGTCGAGATATTTGCGCAGCGAATCCCCGGTTTCGATGCGGATCGTTGCACGCTGGTCGACAAGTTCGGGCGTGAAGGCCGTAATCCAGCCCATGGCTTCGTCGGGATGCATCGTTTCGGGGGATCCGCAGCCGACGGCTCCTGCGGCAAGGAGAATCGCGGTGAGAAGTTTCGGGCGAAATTTGTGCTTCATGTTGTATCTCTCTTGAAATGGTTTGCGGGGATGGCGGATACAAAACTGCACAAAACAAGAGAGAGAACCGCCCCATTTTTTGCCGGTCGTATGAAAGCATTACACAAATGTATGAAATGAGACGTGCGGCGTGATTTCAAATCGGGATTTTTAGTCCGATCTCCGGCGAATGTCCCATGCTTCGGAATGCGCGGGACCGTCATGCAATTTGCCTTGTCCGAACGGTCGCGGTCGCTTCGACGGGTGACTGTTCATTGCGGAATTTGACATGCGGAGATGAAAAATCCGGGACTGTACAGCCCCGGATTCCTGATTATCGGATGCGTCGCCAGACGATATAGCTCGTATTGGGCGGCATGCGCCGTCGGCCCGTATAGTAGTTGTCGTCTCCGAACTCATGATGTTCGCCCTGTTTGTCCACCGCCCAGCCGTAGGCCGTTGACCCGACCAGATAAATCGCTTGATCGACGCCCAGATCAACCAGCGCCTGTGCAAAGTCGTGCAACGATTCCGTCGTACCGGTTTCGATCATGAAGATTTCGCCCTTGCGGTCACAGATGCCGCGACGGATCGATTTGCCTTTGAGGACGTTGTCGACCAGAGTGCCGTTGTCGACCAGTGGATATTGCCGGAAAAAGTAGCCCTCCTTTTCGGTTGCCTCCTCGAAAAGCGGTGAATTTTCCGCCACACCGATAGTCACCTGTCCATCGATTACGGCGCAATAACCCTTTTTCGAAAGGCCCCATGAGAGCGGTTTCCCCCGCAGGACGAATGCCCCGACAATGCCTCCGTTGTCGGCCCGCACGTCGGCGGCCTGTGCCGCAAAGATTACCGTCGTATCCCGCTTGTTCATTCGTCCGACGTGAAGCGTCATCTGGGCGTTGTGCGGAATGTAGATACGCAGCGGAATGTCGTTGATTGTCGTGTCGCGAATCTCGGTGAATCCGGCGGTGAGCGAATCGACTCTCTCTCCGATCCACGGCATCTCAATGGTTGGAACCGTCGTCACGGGCTCGAAATAGGAGGGCTCGGGAGTCTCGAGTGTCTCGCGGGCCGCATCGTGTCGCCGTAAAAGCAGGAAGAGGAGTGCTCCGAGCAGCATGATTCCCGCCACGACGAGGAGGGTGATTCGCAACGGTCTGGAAACGTTGCGAGGTCCGTCCTCCTGGCCGATGATGCGAATCTGGTCGTCCCGGATCTCCTTGAACTCTTTCATAACTATCTGGCCTCCTTTTCCAATAACTCCTTCAACTGCTTCAACGCTTCTTTCGATGCGGCGACCGTATGGTTGAACGTTGCCACGTCGGAAAGGATAAGTTTCTGCTTGGAAATGTTGATGTAGTAGATGTAGGAGCGGTTAATAATCAGACTTTTGCCGATCCGGATGAAGATGTTTCCGTCACAGCCGAGCTGTGATGCGATCATCTTCTCGATCTGCCCGAGCTGGAACGAGAGCATGCGCATTTCACCATCGGTCTGCATGAGAGTCGAATAGTTTCCGTCCGACGCAATGTAGACGATGTGATCGGGTGATATGCGTACCAGATCGATCGATGTGGCGATGATGAGAAATTTCTTCATACGGAGGTTCGGCAAAACAAAAGTACATCTTTTTTCCGGTCGTACAATTTTCTGCCGGCCCGAATGTACGAAATGGGGGTTTGCGTGTAGCAAATCGTGCGAAAAAAGGTCGAATGGCGGAAGGCCTTTCCGGGATTCGGGACCGGTAGATCGATCTTTGGGGTTGACCGCAACCTGGGTCATATTATTCGTTCACAATAAGCGCATTAAGTGAAGCATTTCCCTCAAAGGTCACTCCCGTGATGCGGTTATCATACACTCGTTTGCATCCCAATGCTTTCGACAGAAATACGAAATTATTCTTCTTTATATTCACTAAACAGGAAAGTAAAATCTCTTCAAGCCTATTCCGGCATGAACAGCAATAACAGAAGAAGCTCCAGCGACCGATCGTCCAATTTTCCTTTCAATCGGGTCTTCAACAGGTCAATCAGGCGGGCCTTCTGCTTTTTGACCGTGATCTCGGCAATCTGCAACTGCCGCGCCACCTCGGCATTCCGAAGCCCCTGTTCGAAACTCAGGTCGAAAATCTGCCGATACTTCTCCGGCAACGACGCAATGGCCTCATAGAGCAGACTCAACGTTTCCTGCTCGATTATGCTTACCGAGAGATCCTTGTCGTCCCGATCCTCCATCTGTGCGAGGTAGTTGCGCTGGGCTCGGCTTTTGCGCAGACGGCTGAACACGCCATTCCGAATGCAGGTGTAGACAAATACCTTCCATTGTAACGACGAGCGGAAATCCGCGTGTCGCTTATAGGCCTGAAAAATAGCATCCTGCACGCAATCTTCCGTCAGAAAGGAATACTCGTCTCCCAGCAGACGACTCGTATACAACAACAATTCGGGATACATTTGCTCGTAGAACGGCGTGATGTTCCCTGCCTGAAATTCCGAAAATATATAGTCGTACCGGGTCATTTTTCTCGGGTAAAGGTATGAAAAAAAACGATTTTTTGGATATTTTTACAAAATTCGTATACCAAAGGGAACCCTTTGCGTCTATGAAATGAGTAAAACCCTTAAAATAACTGCGACCATGAAAAAATGCAAATGGTTCCTTTGGCCGCTGCTGGCGAGCTCCGCATTCCTGATCCGTTGCGGAAACAACTCGACAGACAGCCCGTTACTGCAGGGACGGATCACAATCGACAGTCTCGAATCTCTGCAAATCGCTTACTCGCTCAGCGGGGATGTCCTCGAAATGGCTTATGAGGAGATTACGCCCGCGGAGGACGGAAGTTTCTCGTTCGACCTCGAACTTCCGGGAAAGACGCTCGACGCCGACATCTATGTCGACGACGCCATCTTCGGGGTTCATCTCGAACAAGGCAAAACCGCCGTTGTGCAGATCACCGAGGGTGACAAGAGAACGGCCCAGATCGCTTTCAGCGGCGATAATGCCGATCTGAGCCGGGTCTACAACGCCTGCGCACAGGCTTTCGACATCATGAAGTATTTCTCGCCCGATCCGGCCGAAGCCAAGAGCCCCGACGAATACCGCACACTGCTCGACAACGAATACGCCCGGCTGAAACAGGAGATCGCCACCCTCGACGACGCAGATGAACGCGCCTATTACGAACGCCTTTCGCAAGGCAAGTACGAATGGAGCCGCCTGCGAATTCTGATGGACCAGGCCTTCGACGAGGGTAAGGACTTCAACGAATACCCCGAATACGCGGCGATTCTCGAAAAGGTCGACCCGAATGACCCGCTGAATATCCGAACCGGTTTGGTCTTCAGTTGGCTGGGATTCCGGCAGAAACTCCCTGCCGCCCAGCCGGGCGAAGATGCGACCGACTATACGCTGGAGTCAATCGACATCGTGGAGCGGGAAATCACCGATCCGGCCGTCCGCCGCTCGCTGACCAACTACATCGGCTACAGTTTCTTCTCGCTGGGAGGCAGCAATGGCGACGTGAAACGCGTTTGGGAGCGATTCAGCACCCTGGCCGAGGCCTGGCCGGAGATCATCACCCGGTATGAACCCATCATGAAATCGGTTACGGCCACGGCCCAGGGCAGCGAGATTCCCTACGATCCCGTGCTGACCGATCCCGAAGGCCGGACGTGCCGACTCTCCGAGCTGCGCGGACGCTTCACCTACATCGACATCTGGGCCACGTGGTGCGGTCCCTGCTGCAAGGAGATCCCCTATCTGGAGAAGGTTGCCGAACACTTCAAGGGAAATGACAAAGTCCTCATCATCAGCATATCGACCGACGCCGACCGCGACAAATGGATCCGGAAAATCGAACAGGACAAGCCCGCCTGGCCGCAGTACATACTCAACGGCGAAGAGAGTGAGCGATTCCTTTCGGGTTGGGGGATCGGCGGCATTCCGCGCTTCATCATGCTGACTCCCGACGGACGGATCTTCTCGGCCGATGCCATGCGCCCCTCGGACGAACGGATTCTCGAAACGATCGAGGCCCAACTCTAAACCACTCCATTTCCCATGATTGACGAACGCGACGAACGAATCTGCCGACTGCTTTTCAAACGCATTGCCGGAACCATCTCCAACAGGGAGCAGGCTGAGCTGGATGCCTGGCGGCAGGAAAGCGAAGCACACGAGACCCTCTACGAACGGATGCTTGATCCCGCGTATCTCGAACGCGAGTATCAGCGCCGTCGGGCCATCGACTGCGAACGCCCGCGGCTCGACATGCAGCACCGCATTCGGGCCGAGCGGATGCGTCGGCAGCGGATTCCCCGGCTGGTCGTCACCTCGGCAGCTGCGGCCGCCGTCATCCTGCTGGTGATCTTCGGCGGAAGGATCGGACTTCAAAGACCGGTTCCGGCCGAAACGAAGCCGCTCGTCGCTGAAGCCCCGGCAATCCGTCCGGGAGTCACCCGGGCCACGCTCACTTCCGAGACCGGCGAACGGATCACGCTCGGGGCCGACGAGGCCTCCAACTCGGCCCGAATCGAGTCCTACACGTCGAAAACTCCCGAGCGTGAGACGCCCCGCCAGCTCTGTCTGGACGTTCCGCGCGGCGGCGAGTTCCGGATCGTGCTGGAAGACAGCACCGAAGTCTGGCTCAACGCCGAGTCTCGTCTGACCTATCCCGAGAACTTCTCCGGATCGGAACGTCGTGTCGCCGTCACGGGCGAAGCCTATTTCAAGGTCGCCCGCGACGAGGCAAGGCCCTTCTACGTCGAGACCGACGGCCAACTCGTAAGGGTCTACGGTACGGAGTTCAATATCCGTTCCTATGCCGAGGATCGCGACGTATACACGACGCTCGTCAGCGGCAGCATCGCCCTGAGCCGTCTCGATGACAGGCAAAGCGGCGAGCTGCTCCTCACCCCGGGCCATCAGGCCCTCTTCAACAAGACCGACGAGGCCACTTCGGTCAAGGCGGTCGATACGGAGACTGTCACCAGCTGGCGTCACGGACGGTTTGTCTTCGAGGAGCAGAACCTCGAGCAGATCATGCGAGACCTGAGCCGCTGGTACGACTTCGACTACGCATTCGAAGACGAGGCTCTGCCGCAGATCGTCTTCATGGGCAGCATTCCCCGATACAGCGAATTCGCCACGGCGCTCGCCATCCTGGAAAAGAGCGGCGGGTTGAAATTCCGCGTCGAGGGTACGCACGTCGTCATCGCACGCGCCCGATAGCTACATCCCACAAAACACGACCCATGAAACAGAAGATTCTACACATCATTCTGCTCCTCTGCACGCTGTTTGCGTTTCCGGTCTTCGCGACGGCCGCTCCGGAGGAGCCTACTTACAATATTTCGTTCGAAAACCGGAGTTTCGAGCAGGTTCTCTCCGACCTGCGTCGGAAGACCGGCTACGAATTCGTCTACCAGAAGCAGATCATCGAAGATATCGCGCCGATTACCTGCTCCTATCGTGACGTGACACTCCGGCAGATCCTCGACCGTATTGTCTGGAATATCGCCGGGTTGAAGTACGAAATCGTCGAGAAGACCGTCATCCTGAGTCAGCCCGACGAAGAGCTCGGCTACTTCAAGAAACTGGTTACGGGCGTCGTAACCGATGCCGACGGAAACCCGCTTGTCGGAGCATCCGTCGCCCAGGAGGGGACGACTACGGGAACGGTTACCGATATCGACGGACAGTTCTCGCTGCTGGTCGAAGGCAAGGATCCCCGTCTGGTCATCTCCTACGTCGGCATGCAGACCCAGACCCTGCGGCTCAATCCGAACCATGAAGGATTTCTGATCGCAGAGCTCGAAACGGGCACGACGCTCATGGACGAGGTGGTGGTGACCGGCTATCAGAACCTCAAACGCGAAAATGCCACCGGATCCTATCAGATGATCTCCTCGGCGGCACTCGACAGCCGCTATACGGGTGATGTGGTGAGCCGTCTGGAGGGAATGGTCCCGGGTCTGGTCAGCTATGACAACGGCTCGGGCAAGAGCGGCGAGCAGGCCATCACCATCCGCGGCGTGGGATCATTCCAGGCCCGCACCAATCCGCTTGTCGTGGTCGACGGTCTGCCGATCGAAGGCTCTATCGAGTCGGTCAATCCCTATGACATCGAGAACATCACCATATTGAAAGATGCTTCGGCCGCCGCAATCTACGGAGCTCGCGCTTCGAACGGCGTGATCGTCATCAAAACGAAACGGGCTCAATCCGAGCAACTGGCGATCGACTTCCGTGCCGATCTGACGATCAGCGAGCGTCAGACCTACGACAATTACCGCTGGGCTTCGGCCGCAGAGATGATCGAACTCGAAAAGTACAATTTCGACTTCGTGTGTGCCAATGACCAGTGGCAGGAGCTTGTCGACACCTACAATACGAACCGGTATTCACTCAGTCAGGTGAGCCGGCTGCTGACGGCCAACCGGATGTGACTGCTCTCCGACGAGGAGCTGAACCGGACGCTGGACTCCTGGCGTAAGAACAACTACCGGGAGGAGTGGCGCGAAGCCCGTCTGCGACCGCAGATTCTCCAGCAGTACAACCTCTCGTTCCGCACCATGGGGCGTCACCTCTCGTCGAGCATCGTGCTCAACTACAAGGGCGACAACAACGGCATCAAATACGAGCATCAGCGCAATCTGATGTTGAGTTACCGCGGCGATTTGAAGGCCACGCGCTGGCTCAACCTCGCCTTCGGCATCAACGTGCTCAACGAACGCGCCCAGACACACGCCGACATCGAGGGATTCTCGGGCATCAATGCCTTCCAGCCCTACGAGAGCATGTATAATGCCGATGGCTCGCAGGCCGACATGGAGGCCGCGGTCTGGCTGGGCGAAGAGACGCTGAAAAATCCGGACCTCAAATCGGAGCGTTACAACCTGCTTGACGAGCTGAACCGCAACTTCAACTGCAGCCGCCGCACCAACATCCGCTCGTTCGCCCATGCCGACGTGCAGATTCTCCCGGAACTGCACGCCACGGCGCAGTTCCAATATGAGGATATCTACTACAAGAACGAAACGATGTTCGATGCCGACTCCTACGACATGCGTCACCTCTACAACCTCTTCACCTACGAGGGCGACCATTCGCTCTTTCCCGAGGGCGGGATGCTCGGTACCAACCTCGAAGAGGGGGCCTACTACACCTTCCGCACACAGGCCAACTACAACAAGACCTTCGGCGGGAAGCACGCCCTCGACCTGCTGGGCGGCTTCGAGTTCCGCGAGACGAAGACCCGGGCCAACTCCTCGCTGCTGCTGGGTTACGACGACGCCACACAGACCAACATGAACTCGAACATCGACTTCTACGTCCTGCGCAACGCCACGGTCTCCGATCTGGGCGACAATTACAGTCCGATGGGTGTGGGGGACATGCTGCTCTACAACTATCCCTTCGCCACTTCGGAGGTGCTGCACCGCTACTACTCGCTCTATTTCAACGGCGGCTACACCTACGACAGACGTTACAGCGCCCAGCTGTCGGTACGTCTGGACAAGACCGACCTGTTCGGTGCCGATCCCAAGTTCCGCGGACGGCCGCTCTGGTCGGCCGGTCTGAGCTGGAACCTCCACAACGAGAAGTTCATGGAGGGAACCGCCGGATGGCTCGACGCCCTGAAACTGCGCGCCAGCTACGGTCTGACGGGAAACATCGACCAGTCGGTCTCTTCCTACCTGACGGCGGCGATCACCACCAATGATTTCGGCATCAAGCAGGCGACGCTCAACACCCCGCCCAATGAGCAGCTCCGCTGGGAGAAGACCACGACCTGGAACGTGGGCGTAGACTTCTCGCTGCTGAACAACCGCCTGAGCGGATCGGTGGACTGGTATCGCAAATGGGGTTCGGATCTGCTGACCGCGACCGACATCGACCCCACGACGGGATTCTCGCAGTTGACGATCAACAATGGCGAGGCGCTGAACACCGGCGTCGAGATCCAGCTCAATGCACGCATCGTACGACCGGCCCGTCCTGGTGGCTTCGGTCTGGATGCTGGCCTCTCGTTCGCCTACAACCACAACGAGGTGAAGAGCATCAGCCACCTCCCTGCCAGCGGTGATGAAGCACTCGGAACGATGCATGTCGGCTACCCGATCCATTCGATCTGGGCCTACCGCTTTGCCGGTGTGCAAGATGTCGAGGGGACGCCGACCTTCACCTGGAAGGATGCCGACGGGGTGGTTCAGACCGACCCGGTCTATTCGTCGTCATTCACCCCCGAAGACATCGTTTACTGCGGCAGTCTCGATCCGAAATATACCGGATCGTTCAGCCCCGCGATCACCTGGAAGGGATTCACCCTCTCGGCGCTCTTCTCCTTCTACGGAGGCCACCACATGCGCGTCCGCGCCGAGGATTGGACCACGGCAGGCAGTATGGGCGGTTACGACTCGCACCTGATCGACAATCCCGTACCGTCGAGCTACCTCGACTATTGGCGGGCCGAAGACAAGGCAGGGCTGGTTCCCAACGGTATGGCGGGGGTATACGCAGCCTCCGACTGGCGTCTGGATGCCAATGTCGTTCCGGCCGACTACCTCAAGGTTCGCAACATTGTGCTGGGCTACGACTTCCCGAGCCGCATCTGCCGCAAGATCGGTATCGCGGGGCTGCGTCTGCGCGTGCAGATGAACAACCTTGCGACCTGGGTACGCAATGATCTGGGCATTGACCCCGAGGCCAACAGCCCGCTCACCGGCGAAACCCTCGACCTCACGCCGCGCAGCTACACGATGAGTGTCGGGATCACCTTCTAAACGAACCGCTTATGACTACGATTATGAAAAAAGCATATCTTTTTCTGTTGGGCTTTCTGGCGCTGGCCGGCTGCGAGAAGCAACTCGACATCGTTCCCAAGGGACAGACCACGCTGGAAAACATCGTCGATCTGGAATATCTGCTTAACCAGGACTACGCCCTGGGTGAGGCCTACAATCTTGAAATTCTCTGTAACGAGTTGATTACAACGGGGGGAATCGGGCAACCCGTTTCTACAATCATAACCTCGCGCAACACCATCGATGCTGCGATGCTGACCTACGACGAGTCGATCGACCGGGCGTTGCTGACGGCCACCGACGGACGCTATACGGCCATCTACCGCTACATCAGCTACATGAACCAGATTATCGACCGGGTCTACGAGGTCGAAGGCGATGACTCGCGCCGCCCGGTTCTTGATGCCGAAGCTCACATCATGCGAGCCTGGCTTCACTTTCTGGCCGTCAACATCTTCGCCCCGCAGTACGACGAAGCGACGGCCGACAATCTGGGCGGCATACCCTACTGCGAGACGGTAGACATCTTCGAATCGAGGCCCAAACAATCTCTCGCCACGGTCTACGAGAAGATCCTTGCCGACTGCGACGAGAAATACATCGAGGTGCTTCCCGACCAGTCGGCCAACGTGCTGCGCGGCAACAAGGCGTGGGGATACGCCGTAAGGGCTCGGGTGCTGCTGCAAATGAAGCGTTACGACGAGGTGCTTCCCCTTACGGCCAAGGCTTTGGAATACAACTCCATCCTCGAAGACCGTTCGACCATCCCGGATCTTGGCATGTGGAGCCTGCTCGACACGGCCCCGAACAATCTGCTCTTCATTGGCGGAGGCGTTGCATCGCCGTTCATGACGGTTATCTCCCCGGAGACTGCAGCACGCTTTGAGCCGGGCGATTACGTCATGGACTATACCGAAGACTGGAGCGAACTGTATGCTTCGATGCTGTGCGGTGCACCGGCCGGGGCAAAAATGTTCTTCGGTTTTCTCGCCGAGGTCAATCCCTGGGGTCTGACTACCGAGCGGGTCCTCTACATGCGGGCCGAGTGTCTGATCCGCACCGAGCAGATCACGGAGGGTTTGGCCGAGGTGGACAAGGTGCGCGTGAAGCGTATCCATCCGGACTTCTATACGCCCTTCGCCGAACGTGGTATCACCGACGAAGCCGCAGCCATGGCGCTGTTGCAGAATGCCAAGTGGGTCGAGTGTATCGGCTCGTTCGAGAACTTCTTCGACTGCAAACGCTGGAATTCCGAGGAGGCTTACCTCCAAACGATCACCCGCACGATTCCCGCACCGGACAATGATTTCGATGGAGTTCCCGACGGCGAAACTTCGGTCTTCACGCTTGCGCCCGACTCCCCGCTGTGGATCTTCCCCTTCCCCAGTGACGCCGTACAACACAATTCATCCCTGACCCAGAATTATTGATCGTGTCATGAAAAGACTTGTCATTTTATTGCTCGGAGCGGTCCTTGCGGCCTGCTCCGGGGCTTCGAAACCCTATGTGCTGACCGGCAGAATCGCCCACGCCGGAGCCGACGACCTGCTGCTGATCGGCGAACGGGTCGATCAAATGGATACGGTCCGCCTGGCCGAAGACGGCAGTTTTACCTATTCGCACACCTTCGGTGAACCGGCCTTCGGATTTGCCTACGTGGCCGACAAGGCGTTCTATTCGCTGATCTTCATCGACGGAACAACGTCGCTCCTGGAGGCTGATGTCGCCAATCCCGTCGAATACCGCATCACGGGCGACCTCGAAGCGGCACACAAGTTCCAGCAGGCCGCAAACCGGCAACTCGGAGAACTCGGCGAGCAGGAGTTCGAGACTTTTGCCGGAATGCAGCGCACCTATGCGGCCGTCCGCGACTCGTTGGAGCAGGCTTTGGATAAAATCGCCCCGAAAGAGTTTCACGCGCTGGAACTTGCAAACATCGAGGCGGTTTTGCACAACGACCTGACCGGGTATTACCAGACTTTGCGCACACGCAATGCAAGCCTCGACAGCGATCCGGACTACAACCGTTACATGGAGGGACTGAAGCTCACGGAGGAGAATGCCGTCACCTATCTCTACTGGAAGGAAATCTGTGCCGGACGCGAGGCAGCGCCCTCATTCCTGACCATGGTACAGACGGCCGACCGGAAGATTGCCGATCCGGATCTGAAGGAGCGAGTCGTCGTCTCGCTGATGTCCGACTGCTTCTCCGCGGGAAGTGCCGACATGGAGGCCGCCTATCAGGCCGCCGCTCCGCTGGTCCGCACCGCAGGTCCGGCAAAATGGCTGAAGGAGACCTATGAGGCCAACAAGAATCTGATCCCCGGCGCCCCGGCGCTGGACTGCGACCTGGAGGACCCGCAAGGCAAGACAATCCGACTGTCGAATCTCTATGGGAAGACGCTCTACATCGATATCTGGGCCACGTGGTGCGGTCCCTGCTGCGAGGAGATTCCCCATCTGGAGAAGCTTGTCAAGGAGTACCGCAACGATCCACGCATCGAATTTGTCAGCATCACCGTTGACAAGAACCGGAACGACTGGCTGAAAAAACTCGCCGCCGACAAACCACAATGGCGACAGCTGCGCAATGTGGATTTCTGTTCGCTCTACGGCATCTCGGGAATTCCCTGTTTCCTGATGATCTCGCCCGAAGGCAAGATAATTACGGTACATGCACCCCGACCCTCAGACCCGGACGTCAGCTCCTTTATCAACCAACAACTTGCGCGCTGATTTTCCGTTCGTCCATCGACACCCCGATTCTTTCATCTCGAAACGGACCGGGGTGTCTTCCGATATAAACCTTCAAGTACCCCCCCCCACAATCAATCCTTCCTGAATCATGCACCTCCGAAATATATTCCGCAGCATTGTCTTGCTGGGATTCACGTTCTTTGCGCTCTCCGCACAGGCCCAACCCGTAAGCGTCACGTGGAAAAGTACGGTCGAGCCGATCGAAGGCGATGCCTATCGGATCGTGCTCGAAGCCACGGTTCCCTCCGGGTACCACATGTACGATCTGGGGCCCTACGAGGGTGGCGGCCCCAACCCGACGGTCATCACCTTTACGCCCGGCGACGGTGTCTCGCTCGACGGCGAAGTCGAACCGCTCGATGCACCCCATCGCTATTTCGACCAGACCTACGGCATGGAGATCGGCACCTACGAAGGCAGCGTACGCTTCGCCCAGAAGGTCCGCCTGCAGGCCGAACAGGGTGCCGTTACGGCTCAGCTCGAGTGGATGATCTGTGACGACACGAGCTGCATGCCGCCCGAGGATCTCGAGATGCAGATCGGCATTCCGCAGGGTGCCGCCGCAGCCCCGGCCCAGGATGCACAGATCGACGAAAAGCCCGCGGCCGAGGCTCCCGCCACGAAGGATGCTGCCGGCAACGGCTCGATCTGGGCGCTGATCATCGAGGCCATTCTCTGGGGATTCGCCGCCCTGTTGACCCCCTGCGTCTTCCCGATGGTGCCGATGACCGTTTCGTACTTCCTCAAGGGCGAGGGCGGTCCGGCCATGGGTCGCCTGCGCGCCTCGCTGTACGGACTGTTCATCGTCCTTCTGTACACGGTGCCCATCGCCGCCATCATCGTCATCACGCGCATCGTCGGCGGCGACGCCGTCACGGCCGACATCTTCAACTGGCTCGCTACGCACTGGCTGCCGAACATCGTCTTCTTCCTCGTCTTCATGATCTTCGCCGCCTCGTTCTTCGGGGCCTTCGAGATCACCATGCCCTCGTGGATGGTCAACAAGACCGACTCGAAGGCCGACACCAAGGGGCTGAGCGGCATCTTCTTCCTGGCGCTGACGCTCGTGCTCGTGTCGTTCTCCTGCACGGGCCCCATCGTCGGCTCGGTACTCATCAAATCGACCTCGGGCGAGTTCTGGACCCCGATCATCACCATGCTGGCCTTCTCGGTGGCATTCGCCCTGCCATTCACCCTCTTCGCGCTGTTCCCCTCGGTGCTGAAGAAGATGCCCAAGAGCGGCGGCTGGTTGAACTCCGTGAAGGTCGTCCTCGGATTCATCGAGGTGGCTCTCGGTCTGAAGTTCCTCTCCGTAGCCGACCAGACCTATCACTGGGGACTGCTGGACCGTGAAATCTATCTGGCCATCTGGATCGTCGTATTCGCCCTGCTGGGGCTCTATCTGATTGGCAAGATCCGTTTCGCACACGACAGCGAGATGACACACCTCGGCGTCGGACGCCTGTTCCTGGCCATCATCGTCTTCTCGTTCGTCGTTTATCTGATCCCCGGCATGTGGGGCGCTCCGCTCAAGGGGCTCTCGGGATACCTCCCGCCGCTGACCTCGCAGGATTTCGTCCTCGGTGCCAACACCGCAGCCGCTCCCGCCGCAAACGGCCAGTCGGGTATCGGCAAACCCAAGTACAGCGACTTCCTCCACCTGCCCCACGGTCTCGAAGGATTCTTCGACCTCGAAGAGGCCGAAGCCTACGCCGCCAAGGTCAACAAACCGATCTTCATCGACTTTACGGGCCACGGATGCGTCAACTGCCGTGAAATGGAGGCCCGCGTATGGTCCGATCCGCAGGTGCTCGAAATCCTGCGCAACGACTACGTCATCTGCGCCCTTTATTCGGATGACAAGAAGGAGCTGCCCCAGAGCGAATGGGTCACCACCGATGCCGGCAAGGTGCTCAAGAGCCTCGGCAAGATCAACTCCTACTATGCGCTGAAGACCTACGGTGTCAATGCCCAGCCCTACTACGTGTTGCAGGGGCATGACGGGAAGATTCTGGTCGATCCGCGCGGATATGATCTCGACGTCGAGGCCTTCGTCCAGTTCCTTCAGAGCGGTCTGGAGGCCTACCGGAATGCCGGAAACCTCTGATGATACGGACTTCATGAAACAGAAACCCCCGACAGTTCGACGACTGTCGGGGGTTTTCATTGGTCGGGCATCCAACCGGGTGGAGAAAACCTTCCGGACGGAAAACATGCCGTTGGTCAGAGATATCAGGCCGCCGGACGGAGAACTGGCCGCCGGACGGAGGACACAAAGGCCATGTCGTCAGACAGAGAACGTGCCGTCACCCGGCGATCCATCCACTCCGACCAAGGGTAGGGGTCATGCAAATCACTTCTTCTCCTTCTCGTGCGCCGCTTCGGCAAAGGCCGCCTTCACCTCCTCCTGCTTCTCGTGACGCTGTTTCGAGGTCGGGGCCTCGCCCTCCTTGACCAGATGATGGATGTTGCGTTCGAAATTCGCTTCGCAGGGCGAGCATTTTTCCTTCTCTTTCATAAGTACGTTTTTTCAGGTTACACAGCGATTGCTGCAAATTGCGGGCCGCAACACCGTCCGGAGCGGGCATTCCGCCGTCAAAACGACCGTCCCTCCGGCAGGAATAGGGCCGAAGGGACGAAATCTTCAGACGCTCCCGGTATAATGCCGGGCGGAGCCGCAGTCGGGAAACAGCAAGAGGCCTGCCAGGAAGTGACCGGAAAGCAGCCGGAAGCATGCTTAACACCCCACCCCGGCCTCCATGCAGCAGCCGGGCCTTCCTAGCCATCTTCATGCGGAACCGGGCCCCACCGAGACACGCAGGCCTCAACACGACAACCGGAACCTCCCGGCCTCAATGCAGCATACGCGCCGGAGAGATCTTGAACCGGAATGCAAGATCGGCATAGGGGATCTGATACTCTTCGCGCGGCATGGCCCCCCACGAAGTCACGCATCCAAGCCCCATCTGCATGCCGTCGATGCAGAGCCAGACGCGAGGATCAGGCTCGATCTCCGGGAAGTGCAACTGCTCCTTCTCCATCCCGCAACTCAGCGACTCGGGCGAATAGTGAAGCGCCGAAGCCGAGAAGGGGGCATCCGATGTAAAACGCAATCCCCAACCGCCCGGCAGACTCTGCTGCCACCACCGAAGATCGCTCTTCGTACCGGTCTCCTGCGGCCGGATGTAGGGATAGGGCTGCTCGTCGACCGTCTGGTGATAAAGCCCCAGGAAGGCAGCCGACTTGCGGTCGGCATAGCTCTCGCCCGGACCGCGGCCGTAATAGTCGATGGTTTCGAAATCGGCCGGAAGGGTCATCAGCATACCGAAGCGGAAGAGCCGCGGCAGCGACTTGTCGCCGGCCTTGCCCGAGACCTTTACCTGCTGCTCGACAAGGATCTCACCGAGGTTGTTGATCGCATAATTGACCCACAGTTTCGCCGCGTAGGCCGGGAAATCATACTGCGCACGGACATGGGCAACCCCCTCGCGCAATTCATAGTCCAGCTTCGTCAGGCGCAGTTCCGGATGGCGGATCGCATCGTAACGACGCTGCAGACCGGCGCCGAAGTCATTGTCGGTCGGGGCGCGCCAGAAATTCGGTCGCAGGGCCGTACCCTCGGCCAGGCAGGGAACACCGCGCACCTCGTAACGGGTGATGAGGCCGTCGCGGCGGCGGATGTCAAGCGTAAAGTCGTCCGACGAGATCCGCAGGTAGTTGCGGTCGGCGTCCGAAAGCGTAACGGCCGGCTGCGCATGACGGTCCGCAGCGCGGGCATCGATCGACAGCGGCCCGAAGGTCCAGTCGGCGACCGGCAGCTGGGCCCGGGCCACACACGTTCCGGCCTCGAGCGCCGGCTCGGCCTTGCGGAGGCGGTACTCAACGTCGAGCAACACTTCGCCCTCAAGCCCCGCAAGCTGCAACGGCAGCGTGTATTCGCGCTCCTGCTGCGGGCCGACCTCCAACCGGTCGACTACCCCCGACTGCACGACCCGGCCGTCGGACAACAGCCGCCACGTCATCGTGCAGTTCGACAGGTCGCGGAAGAAGTTCTCGTTGAAGATCCGGATCCGCCCCTGCTGCAGATCCACCGGACGCGTCCAGATCGACTGGTGCTGGAAGGCCACCTCGTCGTAATGGGGATTCGGACGTCGGTCGGGCGAAACCAGCCCGTTGTCACAGAAGTTGTTGTCGCTGGCATCGTAGGGGTTGAAATCACCGCCGTAGGCATAGATCCAGCGGCCGTTGCGCTTCACGCGCAGCGACTGGTCGACGAAATCCCAGATGAATCCGCCCTGGTAGGAGGGATACCGGCGGATCAGGTCCCAATACTCGCGGAATCCCCCCTCGGAGTTGCCCATGGCATGGGCGTACTCGCACTGGATCAACGGTTTCGAGGGTTTGCCGGAGGCGTACTTCTCACACTGGTCGTAGCCCCAGTACATCGGGCACATGATATCGGTATTCGCTCCGCCGGCCGCCTGCTCGAACTGGACGGGACGCGTCGGATCAAACGACTTGATCCAGCGGTAGCAGGCCGTAAAGTTCCCGCCGTCGCCCGCCTCGTTGCCCAACGACCAGACGATTACCGACGGATGGTTAAAATTGCGCTCGACGTTGCGGCGGTTGCGCTCAAGATGCGCCTCGGCGTAGAGCGGATTGCGGGCCAGGGTCTTCTCCCCGTAGCCCATGCCGTGCGACTCGACGTTGGCCTCCGCCACCACGTAGAGACCATACTCGTCGCAGAGTTCATACCAGCGGCTGGCATCGGGATAGTGGCACGTCCGCACGGCGTTGACGTTGGCCCGCTTCATCAGACGGATATCCTGCAGCATCCGCTCCTCGGTTACGTAATAGCCGCCGTCGGGATCCATCTCATGGCGGTTGACCCCCTTGATGAGGATCGGCTGCCCGTTGACGAGCAGCTGGCCGCCGCGGATCTCCACGTTGCGGAACCCTACACGGAAGGGAATCACCTCCAGCAGACGGCCCGAATTGTCCGTCAGCGCAACCGTCACGTCGTAGAGCGTCGGTGTCTCGGCCGACCAGGCCCGCACTTGGCCGGCATCGAACGTCAGATGCTCCGTCTCGCCGGAGACCTTCACCGTGCGGGTCAGTTCAAGAGCCGGAGCCCCTTCGGGCGCCCGAAGCGTCACCTCGGCCGTGCACCCCCGGGCTTCGCGCGGGAAGAGCAGTTCGACGTCGAGCCGTCCGCGGGTGAAATCCTCCGCGAGCGAGGCCTTGAGCCGTACGTCGGCAACGTGTTTCGCATCCCGCGCATAGAGATAGCAGTCGCGCCCCACGCCGCTCAGACGCCAGAAGTCCTGATCCTCGAGGTAGGAGCCGTCGCACCAGCGGAAAACCTGGAACGCCACGAGGTTGCGCCCCGGACGAACGTAACGCGTGATGTCGAATTCGGCCTCGAGCTTGCTGTCCTCGCTGTAACCGACGAACGAACCGTTGACCCACAGCGAGAGGTTCGACGTCACGGAGCCGAAGTGGGCGATGATCCGCCGTCCGCTCCACGAAGCGGGAATCTCGATCTCGCGGCGGTACGAACCCACGTGGTTGTTCTCGACGGGCACCTCGGGCGGATTGTTGGCAAACTGTTCGCGCCAGGCATATCCGGTATTCACGTACAACGGATCGCCATAGCCGTTCATCTCCCAGATCCCCGGAACGGGCATCGTCGCCCAATGGCCGTCGTCGTAGTCCGTGCGGTAGAAGTCCGTCGGGCGGTCGTCGGCATCCTCCACCCACGTGAAACGCCATAATCCGTTGAGCGACAGAAAACGCTCCGAGGCGGTTCGGTCACCCGCAAGGGCCGCCTCGCGGCTTTCGTAGGCAAAACAGGAGGTGTGCATCGGCAGTCGGTTGACGGCATTGACTTCGGCATCGCACCAGGGCTCTTCCCGGGCGAATGTCACACCCGTCGCGAAGAGCAGCATGCCGGTGGCAAGAGTTCGCAGTTTCATCGGTTCTATCTTCGTTTTTGAGTTTAAGTTTGGATTCAGACGGATCCGCCGGAAGGCTCGTCCCTCCGGTCGGGGTACCGCATACAAAGATACGGAAAAGTGGCCGAATCCTCCACTCCCGACCCCGAAAGATTCCCTCAAAAAAATAAAAAAATAAAAAAACCTGAAAAACTTTATTCGGTTTTCCAGTTCAAAAATCGTATCTTTGTCAACAATCACCAACACCCCAAGCACTCTCCCCGAAATGAACAAAAAGAAGAAGTGGATCATTACGGCCATCATTCTGGCGGTCTTCTGCGCCGCTCTGGGCATCTACAACTACTACTCCGGCCAGGGATCGGCCGCCGAAGACGAGGTCGTCCGCACCCCACCGTCCCGCTCGAAAACCACCCTTAACGTCAACGGCGTCGTCATCCGCCCCCAGGCCCTGACCGACGGTATCACCACCGTGGGCAACCTGCTGCCCGACGAGGAGGTCGACCTCTCGTTCGAAACCTCGGGCAAGATCGTGGCCATCAACTTCCAGGAGGGTGCCGCCGTGCGCAAGGGCGAACTGCTGGCCAAGGTTAACGACCGCCCGCTGCAGGCCCAGCTCAAACGCTACGAAGCCCAGCTCAAACTGGCCGAAGACCGCGTCTACCGCCAGAGCGCCCTGCTCGAACGCGACGCCGTGAGCCAGGAGGCCTACGAACAGGCCCGCACCGAATTGGCCACGCTCAACGCCGATATCGACATCGTCCGGTCGAACATCGCCCTGACGGAACTCCGTGCTCCGTTCGACGGAATCATCGGTCTGCGCAACGTCAGCGAAGGCGCCTACGCCTCGCCGTCGGTCGTCGTGGCCAAACTGACGAAGATCTCGCCGCTGAAGATCGACTTCTTCGTCCCGGAGCGCTACGCCAGCCAGATCCATCCCGGCACAAGCCTCTCATTCACCATCGAGGGCCGGCAGGAGCGCTTCGAAGCCACGGTCTACGCCACCGAATCGCAGGTCGACGTTACGACCCGCACGCTGGCCGTGCGCGCCCGCTATCCGAATGCCCGGGGACGGCTGCTCCCGGGACGCTTCGCCAGCGTTGAGATCCGCATGCACGAAATCCCCGACGCCATCGCCGTGCCGACCGAGGCCATCGTCCCCGAAATGGGCGTCGACAAGGTCTTCCTCTACCGCGGCGGAAAGGCCCACGCCGTCGACGTGACAACCGGCCTGAGAACCGAATCGCAGATCCAGATCATCAACGGCCTCAGCGTCGGCGACACGCTCATCACCTCCGGAACGCTCCAGCTGCGCGAAGGCCTGCCCGTCCAACTCGATCGCATCGACTAAACCCCGCGCCGCATGAACATCTCCGAACTCAGCATCCGGCGCCCCGTGCTGGCCTCCGTGATGACGATCATCATCCTCCTGTTCGGCTTCATCGGGTACAACGCCCTCGGCGTGCGCGAATACCCGAGCGTCGACAATCCGATCATCTCCGTGCAGTGCTCCTACCCGGGAGCCAATGCCGACGTGATCGAAAACCAGATCACCGAACCCCTCGAACAGAACATCAACGGCATCCCCGGCATCCGCTCGCTGTCGAGCGTCAGCAGCCAGGGCCAGAGCCGCATCACCGTCGAGTTCGAACTCTCGGTGGACCTCGAAACCGCCGCCAACGACGTTCGCGACAAGGTTTCGCGCGCCCAGCGCTACCTGCCGCGCGACTGCGACCCCCCGACCGTGACCAAGGCCGACGCCGACGCCTCGCCGATTCTGATGGTCACGATCCAGAGCGACAAGCGGTCGCTGCTCGAATTGAGCGAGATCGCCGACCTGACGGTCAAGGAGCAGTTGCAGACCATCAGCGACGTGAGCGGCGTGCAGATCTGGGGCGAAAAACGCTACTCGATGCGCCTGTGGCTCGACCCCGCGAAGATGGCCGGCTACGGCATCACCCCGACCGACATCAAGACGGCCCTCGACCGCGAGAACGTCGAACTGCCTTCGGGCAGCATCGAGGGCAACACCACGGAGCTGACGATCCGCACGATGGGACTGATGCACACCACGCGGGAGTTCAACGACCTGGTGGTGCGCGAAGACGCCGACCGCATCATCCGCATGAGCGACGTGGGACGCGCCGAACTGGGTCCGCAGGACACGCGCAGCTACATGAAAATGAACGGCATTCCGATGGTGGGCGTCGTCGTGATCCCCCAGCCGGGCGCCAACCACATCGAGATCGCCGATGCCGTGTACGCACGCATGGAGAGCATGAAGAAGGACCTCCCGGACGACGTGGTCACCTCCTACGGATTCGACAACACGCGCTTCATCCGCGCCTCGATCGACGAGGTGAGGACCACCGTCTACGAGGCTTTCATCCTGGTCATCATCATCATCTTCCTCTTCCTCAGAAACTGGCGCGTGACGCTCATCCCCTGTATCGTCATCCCCGTCTCGCTGATCGGCACGTTCTTCATCATGTACGTGGCCGGATTCTCGATCAACGTCCTCTCGATGCTGGCCGTGGTGCTGTCGGTGGGTCTGGTCGTCGACGACGCCATCGTCATGACCGAAAACATCTACATCCGCATCGAACGCGGCATGTCCCCCCGCGAAGCCGGCATCGAAGGGGCCAAGGAGATCTTCTTCGCCGTGATCTCGACCTCCGTGACGCTCATCGCCGTCTTCTTCCCGATCGTCTTCATGGAGGGCATGACGGGCCGCCTGTTCCGCGAATTCAGCATGGTGATCTCGGGCGCGGTGGTCATCTCGACCTTCGCCGCGCTGACGATCACCCCGATGCTCGCGACCAAGCTGCTCGTGCGGCAGGAGAAGAAGAGCTGGTTTTACAGCAAGACCGAACCGTTCTTTGTCTGGCTCAACGACTTTTACAGCCGCACGCTGGCCTCGTTCCTGCGCCGCCGGTGGCTGGCCCTGCCGCTGGTCCTGCTGACGATGGGACTCATCGGCTGGCTGTGGAGCGCCATCCCGGCCGAGATGGCCCCGCTGGAGGACCGTTCGCAGATTTCGATCAACACGCGCGGCTCGGAGGGCGCCACCTACGAATACATCCGCGACTACACCGAGGACATCAACCGCCTGGTCGACTCGCTCGTGCCGGAAGCCTCGTCGGTGACAGCCCGCGTGTCGAGCGGCTCGGGCAACGTCCGCATCGCCCTGACGGACATCGCTACCCGCAAACGCTCGCAGATGGAGATCGCCGAGCAGATCTCGGCCGCCGTGCGCTCGAAGACCAAGGCCCGCGCCTTCGTGCAGCAGCAGAGCACCTTCGGCGGACGCCGCGGGCGCATGCCCGTGCAGTACGTGCTCCAGGCCACCAGCCTCGAACGGTTGCAGGAGGTGCTGCCCGAATTCATGCGCAAGGTTTACGAAAGCCCCGTGTTCCAGATGGCCGACGTGGACCTGAAGTTCAGCAAGCCCGAGGTGCGCATCGAGGTCAACCGCGACAAGGC
>OLWA01001414.1_pt1 | contig 24807 bp, 18 predicted proteins | sample 1673251 | NCBI WGS metagenome assembly OLWA01 (sample SAMEA3178937, study PRJEB25190) | human gut metagenome | biome: human gut; feature: human-associated habitat; material: faeces | place: Austria | collected 2013 | reverse complement strand
GGGTTCTGCTGCCTTATGCAAGAAATAAAAAATGGAATTGATAGAACCCACCTTTTTACAAAGAGGATGGCGGGATTCTGCATGAGCCTTTTGTTGCTGTGCGGTCTCGCGGTTGATTCACACGCTTTCGCACAAGGTGCAACCAACTCCCCGGCTCCGGTCACGGGTGTCGTGAAGGATGCGCAGGGAATGCCGGTTGTCGGCGTTGCGGTGATCGAAAATGGTACGACCAACGGCGTGACGACCGATGTCGACGGTCGTTTCAGCATTTCGGTGTCCGGCGATGCGGTTCTCGAGATCCGCGCGCTGGGATACAAGGTGGTGAATCTCCCCGTCAAGAGCGGCGGCAATTACGACGTGATGCTCGAAGTCGATGCCAAGGTTCTCGACGATGTGGTGGTGATCGGTTACGGTACGGTGCGCAAGAGCGACCTGACGGGTTCGCTGGCTTCGGTGGGCAGCGATGCCTTCCAGGATCAGAAGGTCACCCGTGTGGATCAGGCGCTGCAGGGTCGTGCCTCCGGTGTGCAGATCTCCAATACGGTGGGTGCTCCGGGCGGTGATGTCCGCATCCGTGTCCGCGGTGCGAACTCCGTGCTGGGCGACAACAGCCCGCTGTTCGTCGTGGACGGATTCGTCGGCGTGGACTTCAACTCGATCAACCCGAACGACATCAAGTCGATCGAGGTGCTGAAGGATGCCTCCTCGACGGCCATCTACGGATCGCGCGGTGCCAACGGTGTGATCCTCATCACCACCAAGTCGGGCTCGACGAACGGCAAGGTCAACGTCTCCTACGAGGGCAACGTGACCGTCTCGAGCATCATCAAGAACTACGATCTGCTGAGCGCCGGCGAATATGCCGAGATGTACAATGCCCATCAGACGGCATTCGGCCTCGATCCGGTCTTCTCGCTCGACGAGGTGCAGAGCTACTATGAAAACGGCGGTTTCGACTATGTGGACGCCGTGCTGCGTACGGCCATTTCGCATCAGCATCAGCTGAGCATCGACGGCGGCACCGAAAAGACCCAGTGGCGCGTTTCGGGCAACTACCTCGACCAGCAGGGCATCATCAAGAATTCGGATTACGAGCGCTTCAACCTCCGCGCGCGTCTGAATACGAAGATCAACGACCGTCTGTCGTTCCGCTTCAACGTGAACGCCAGCACCTCGACCGGCAAGAACAACGCCGGAACGTCGGGCGCCAACACCATCCTGAACCAGGCGCTGGCCTGGGCTCCGACGACCGACCCCTACAACGAGGACGGCACGTATGTGGCCAACGACCCGACGGGTTCGCTCAAATCCAACCCGCTGGCGCTGCTCTACGATGCGGAACAGATCTCCGAAAAGACCTTCCTGACGGCACTGGCCGGTGCGAACTACGTCATCCTGCCGGGCTTCTCGGTGGACTTCCAGGCCGCCGTCGACAAACTCTTCGACAAGGAGAAATCCTATACGGGCCCCGAGGCCGCCGGATCGTCGCCTTCGAGCGCCGGCGTGACCGATTCGAAGGGTACGACCGTCCAGACCACGACGCAGCTCTCCTACAACCGCGACTTCGGCAAGCATACGATCAATGCCGTAGCGGCCTTCGAGACCCAGACCTACCACTATGCCTCGACCACGGCCACGGCTACCGGCCTGACCTTCCCCGATCTGAAGTATGACAACCTCAAACAGGCTTCGTCGTACGAGACCGAGAGCGGTTATTCGATGTGGACGCTGGTCTCCTACCTGGCCCGTCTGAACTACTCCTACGACGGACGTTACCTGGCTTCGGTTTCGGTACGTCACGACGGATCGTCGAAATTCTCCGAGGGCAACAAGTTCAGCACCTTCCCCGCCGCGGCTCTGGCCTGGAACGTCGCCAACGAGAGCTTCATGCGGGACGTACCCGTGCTGAGCGCCCTGAAACTCCGCGCCAGCTGGGGTCTGACCGGTAGCCAGGCCATCGAACCCTATGCCACCAAGTCGGCCTTCGGTTCGGCCTCCTATACGTTTGCCATGGGCGGCACGACGACGAGCGGCATTGCCCTGAGCGACCCGGCCAACTCGAACCTCAAGTGGGAGACCACCGAGCAGTGGAACTTCGGTATCGATCTGGGCCTGTTCAAGAACCGACTCCTGCTCGAGGCCGACTACTATACGAAGACCACGCGCGACCTGCTGCTGAACAAGGGCGTGACGGCCTACCAGGGCGGCGGTTCGATCGTCTCCAACATCGGCAGCATCCGCAACAGCGGTTTCGACTTCACGCTGACGGGCCGCATCGTCGAGACGAAGGACTTCTCGCTCGAATCGACGGTCAACTTCTCGATTCTGAAGAACCGGGTTCTCGACCTGGGCGAGGATGATACGGTATACGTGGCCACGAACCTGACGGGCATCAACGACGGCGCCTACGACTTCATCTACCGGGTGGGCGAGCCGCTCGGCACGATCTACGGTCTGAAGTACCTGGGTCCCTGGCAGAAGGAGGATGCCGCACTGGCCGCCGAGTACGGCTGCGTTCCGGGCGACGCCCGCTACGAGGACCGCGACAACAGCAAGACCTATGACAGCTCCGACTATCAGATCATCGGCTACGGCATGCCGAAGTATACGCTGGGTTGGAACACCAACTTCCGCTGGAAGAACCTTTCGGTGAACATGTTCTTCCAGGGTGTCTTCGGTGCCGACAAGCTCAACTACAACCGCTGCATCTTCATGTCGGCATCGCGTGACGTGCGCGGCGCCACCTTCAGCGAGGTCAAGGACCGCTACATCCCGGGAGTGAACGAGGATGCCTACCTGCCGGCCTGGAGCCCCACCAGCACGTGGTATCCGGTATCGAGCCTGTGGCTGGAGAACGGCAGCTACCTGCGTCTGAAGAACCTGAGCATCGCCTATGACTTCAGTGTCCGGAAGATCGGCGACTTCACGGTGTCGCTCAACGCCACGAACCTCTTCACGATCACCAATTACAAGGGTATCGATCCGGAGGCCAGCAACGTCGGCGGCGGTACGTCGGACGTACAGCAGGGCCTCGACTACGGTGCCTACCCGAACTCGAAATCCTATACGCTGGGTCTGAGCATCCGCTTCTGATCGGCGGTTTCCGGGGATCCGACGACCGGAAGCGGTCGACGATCCGCCGGAAAGATCAACCAGTCAAAATAATGAACCAAAAAATCTGCAATCCATGAAAAAGATCTTGAAATATGTTTTGGCTTCGGTTTCCGTCCTCGCATTCGCAGGGTGCTCGGAATTTCTGACCGAAGAGACCAACGGACAGGTGTTCGACAATGTCCTCACGTCGCAGGAGGGGCTCGAAGCGGCCCTGACGGGTGCCTACAACGGACTTAACTCGCCGTGGGCGCACGGTCTGTGCAACGGAACCTTCCAGCAGCTCGTGTCGGGCGGCGACGACATCTACTGCCCGACGTCGGATGCCAACGGTACGCAGCTGGACCGTTGCGGCGTCACCGACTCGAACGGTTCGTTCGGCAGTACGTGGAACGGCCTTTACAAGGTTGTTCTGGGCGCCAATACCGTGATCAACAACTACGAGAAGTGCACGGGTTCGACCGAGACGATCCCCGTGATCGCCGGTGAGGCCTATTTCCTGCGGGCCTATGCCTACTTCATGCTGGTGCGGCTCTGGGGTGAGATTCCGCTGATCAAGTCGTCGTCCTATGACGAGGAGGAGGCTTCGATGAGCGCTTCGAGCGAGGCCGAAGTCTACCGGCTCATCGAATCGGATATCGACAATGCGGTGAACATGCTGGGCGACGCGCGCCGCAACAACGAGATCGGCCGCCCGAACAAGCTGGTGGCCCGTGCGCTGCGTGCCGAGATCTACCTCACGGAGGCCGGCTGGCCGCTGAAGAAGGAGGGCTACTATGAGAAGGCCGCCACGGAGGCCAAGGCCGTTCTCGATGCCAGCGAGGCTCAGGGCGTGGAGCTCGCCGAGAGCTGCGCCGACCTGTTCATCAACAAGGAGGAGGAGAACTGCATCACGACGGAGGATCTCTTCGTCATTCCGGCCAGCACGACCGACTACATCGTCTTCTACGGAGCCTGGTGCGAGCCGAGCGAGATCGGCGGCTGGGACATCATCTTCGCCGAGGTGGGCTTCATGGAGAAGTTCCCCGAGGGTCCGCGCAAGGAGGCCACGTTCTATACCGAGTACACCAAGAAGGGTGAGAACGGCGCTCCCGACGAGGTGATCAGCTGGCAGAACTGGAAGCAGAAACACCCGGGCATCCTCAAACTGATGAAATACCCGCAGGGCGGCAAGAACAACGTGGCAAACTGCAACTCGGTTCTTCCGGCCCACATGCTCCGCCTGTCGCAGACGGCACTGACCTATGCCGAGGCCGAAGCCCGTACGAAGGCTCCGAGCCAGGAGGCCTACTACTGGCTCAACCGCATCCGCACGCGTGCCGGGCTGTCGGAGTACAGCGGTCTGTCCCAGCAGGAGTTTATCGACGCCGTGGTGGACGAGCGGGCTTGGGAACTGGCCGGCGAGGGCGTAAGATGGTTCGACCTGCTGCGTCTGGAACTGGTCGAGAAGTCGTTCGAGAACAAGAACAACGAGTATGATCCGACGATGCTTCGCAAGAGCGATCGCTATACCTTCCCGCTGCCGGCCAGCGAGACGCTGCTCAACCCGAACCTCAACCCCAAGAACTGAACGAAATGAAAAAAATCTGGATGCTTCTGTGCGCGACGCTGTTTCTGGCGTCGTGCACGGAAGAACCCGTGAAGACCGAAAACCGGTTTATCCGGGTCGAAGGCGAGAATCTGGTGGCCCCCGACGGCAGCCGCTTCTTCATCAAGGGTACGAATCTCGGCTGCTGGCTCAATCCCGAAGGCTACATGTTCGGATTCGGCCGGGCCAGCTCGGCACGGCTCATCAACGAGATGTTCTGTGAGATGGTGGGGCCCGACCGAACCGCCGAATTCTGGAAAAGATTCAAGGACAACTACGTGACGCGTGCCGACGTGGAGTTCATCGCCTCGTGCGGCGCCAATACGATCCGCATCCCGTTCAACTACCGCATCTTCACCGACGAGGACTATCTGGGGCTGACCTCCGCGCAGGACGGATTTGCCCGCATCGATTCGGTGGTGAAGTGGTGCGGCGAGTTCGGCCTCCACGTCATTCTGGACATGCACGCCGCTCCCGGCGGACAGACGGGTGACAACATCGACGATTCGTACGGTTATCCGTGGCTCTTCGAGAGTCCCGCGAGCCGGCAGCTCTTCTGCGACATCTGGGCCCGCATCGCCGAACACTACCGGGAGGAGCCCGTCGTGCTGGGTTACGAACTCATGAACGAACCCATTGCCCCCTTCTTCGATACGCAGGAGGCACTCAATGCGAAGTTCCTGCCGCTGTGCAAGGAGGCCGTGGCGCGGATCCGCGAGGTCGACACGAACCACATCATCGTGCTGGGCTGCCCGCAGTGGAACACGAACTTCAAGCCGGTCACCGACTGGACGTTCGACGACAAGATGATGCTGACGTGCCACCGTTACGGGGGTGAAGCCGGGGTCGAGGGCATTCGCGACTACATCGCCTTCCGCGACAGTACCGGACTGCCGATGTACATGGGCGAGATCGGCCACAACACCATGGAGTGGCAGACGACCTACAGCCGCGTGATGCAGCAGAACAACATCGGCTATACGTTCTGGCCCTACAAGAAGCGCGACATCGAGTGCATGGTGGCATTCGACGTGCCCGAAGGGTGGGATGAGATCGTGGTTCCGTTTGCCGAGGGCGACCGCCAGGATTTCGGCAAGGTGCGCGCTGCGCGCCCCGATCAGGAAAAGGCCTGGAAGGCCATGTGTGAACTGACCGAGAACCTCCGCTTCGAAAACTGCCATCCGCTGGAGGATTACATCGGTTCGATGCTGTTGAAATAAAACAATCTGCAAAGCAATGAAACGGATACTTTTAACCGGGCTGCTGGGGATGTTCGTGCTGACGGGCTGTGAGCAACCGGTCCACAAGGTGGTCTTCGACGGCTCGAAGGAGGTCTCGGGGCGGAAATTCGCCCTGACGGAGATCAATCCCGACCTTCCGCGCGACTGGGACGGTTACAACTACGTGGTGATGGAGTACCGCATCAATACGGCTCAGCGTTTCCAGCTGGGCTTTACGACCGATGACGGCTACAACGAGCTGCGGGTGATGAGCTACGTCCCGAACGCCTGGAACCGCATTGCCATTCCGATGGAATACTTCACGCAGCCGCCCGCCCCGGCCGCCGATCTTGCCGCAACGAACAACCATCCCCGCTATACGGGCTGGATCAATCTGGGCGGTCGGCGCGGCCCGATGCACGGAGTCGATTCCGTGGGCTTCCGCATGCGGCGGGCCATCGGCGATGCCGAACTCGAACTGCGCAGCATCACGCTTGCGGTCGAGGATCCCGGCGACGAGTATCTGGGCGAGGGCCCGGCCGTGGACAGGTTCGGGCAGAGCCTTCTGGTCGACTATCCCGAGAAGGCCGCATCGCTGGCCGATCTGGAGCGCAGCTGGCGCGAGGAGGAGGCCGAAGAGGTCTCGACCGAGGCCTACAACTATTCGCGTTATGGCGGTTACCGTCAGAAACAGGTCCGCGCGACGGGCTTCTTCCGGGTCGAGAAGATCGACGGCCGCTGGTGGTTCGTCGATCCCGAGGGGTATCTTTTCCTCTCGGTGGGGGTTGACTGTGTCGATCTCTCGGGCGGCGGTTCGATCCGCGACTACGACAAGCGTCCGACGATGTTCGAGGAGCTGCCGCCGGCCGATCTGATGACCCGCATGGGCGAGCGCGGAGCGGGCTCCTACGGGGCATGGAATATCTACCGCCGCTACGGCGACGACTACGAGGCCCGTGCGCTGGACATGGTCATCAAACGCATGGACAAGTGGGGGCTGAATACCGTGGCAAACTGGTCGAGCGACGTGGTCAAGGCGTCGGGGCGCAAGGCTTTCCTGCATCAGCTCTACGAGATGGGCTTCCAGAGCGAGCTGATGGGGCTGAGCGACATCTACGATCCGGACTTCGAACGCAATCTCGACGAGGCCATCGCCCGTCAGACGGCCGTCTACAAGGGTAATCCGTGGCTCATCGGCTACTTCATCGGCAACGAGCCGGCGTGGCTCAACCAGGAGGAGCGGCTCTGCCAGCTCATCCTCGACGGCCCGGAGCGTCCGATCCGTACGGCGCTGGAGAGCTCGCTGAAGCGGAGCGGCGATACGCCGCAGACGCGTCGCGAATTCGTCTACCGCACGTTCCGCCGGTATCTCGAGATTGTGGACCGTCTCATCCGGCGCCACGATCCCGATCATCTGAATCTCGGCATCCGCTTCGGCGATCCGCTGACGCTGCCCGACGAGGTGCTGCGCATGTGCGATCTGTTCGATGTCTTCAGTTTCAACTGCTACGACCTGGTGCCGCGCAACGAGATGATGGACAAGGTGAAGCGCCTGATCGACCGGCCGATGATCATCGGCGAGTACCATTTCGGCACGGTGGATCGGGGCTATGCGCAGTCGCTGTGGCAGGTCGAGAGCCAGCAGCAGCGCGGCGTGGCCTATCGCTACTACACGGAGCATGCCTATGCGCATCCGTCGCTGATCGGTACGGGCTACTTCCAGTGGGCCGACCAGGACATCAGCGGCCGTTTCGACGGCGAGAACTACAACTGCGGTCTGATCGACGTGACGGACCGTCCCTACCGCGAGCAGGTCGAAGCCATGATGGCGACGGCCCGGGTCCTCTACGACATCCACAACGGCGTGGCGGAGCCCTTCGACGAGCAGCCGCGCAACTGCCGCGGTCATGAGCTCATCCCGGATCTCTGGAACGAATAGTCAAAGCGAACGAATATGAAGAAACAAATCATTGCCGCGGCGATGGCCCTGCTTTTCGGAGCGGGGGCCCTTGCCGCACCCGGCGACATTACCGTGCGGGGCCGGATTACGGACGACAGCGGCAAACCGCTGGCCGGAGTTCCGGTGAGCGACGGAGAGGCGATCGTGAAGACCGACTCCCGGGGGCGTTACGAACTCCGCACCACGGCGGATGCCGCATGCGTCTACTATACGCTTCCCGCGGGGTATGCCCCCCAGGCGTATGACCGGACCGTGCCGAGGTTCTATGCCCCCGTCGACCCCGCGAAACCCGAGCAGCGCATCGATTTCACCCTCGTGAAGGAGACGCGCGACCAGACGCGCCACGTGCTGGTGGTATGGGCCGATCCGCAGATCTACCGCGAGGAGGAGTTTGCGGAGCTGGACGAGGTGGTCGCCGACATGAAGCAGCTGGTCGACGGATATGACGTTCCGGTGCTGGCCCTCAGTGCGGGAGACAACCTCTTCGAGAAGCCCGCACTGATCGAACGCTACAAGGACTGCATCGCTCCGCTCGACATCCCCTTCTACCACGTCATCGGAAACCACGACATGGACTTCGACCAGCGCAGCAACCAGGCTTCGGACCGGACCTATGCGCAACATTTCGGACCCTCGCACTACGCCTTCAACGTGGGCAAGGTCCACTACGTGGTGCTGAAGGATATCTTCTACTACGGCTATCGCCACGATTACATCGGCTACCTGACGGAGGCGCAGCTCGACTGGCTGGAGCGCGATCTGGCCGACGTGCCGAAGGGCAGCACGGTCTTCGTGGGGATGCATATTCCGGCCGTCTACGGCGACACGGAGCAGGTGTCGGATCTCTCGCGGATGCGCAATTCGCTGATGAACACCGGGGCGCTGCTCCGGCTTCTGGAGGGCTACAACGTCCACATCCTTTCGGGCCACAGCCACATCCAGTGGAATACGCCGATCTCGGACCACATCATCGAACATACGCACGGTGCGGCGAGCGGTGCCTGGTGGCAGGGGCCGGTGGGGCTCGACGGTACCCCCAAGGGATATACCGTCTATGAGATCGACGGCAGCGACGTGAGCTGGTACTTCAAGGGGGCGGGACACGACCGCACGGATCAGTTCCGGGTCTACACCGAAGGGCTGAACGTCGTGGCCAACGTCTACAATTACGATCCGGCCTGGAAGGTCGAACTCTTCGAAAACGGGCGTTCGCTGGGCGAAATGGAGCGCTACTGGGGGGCTGATCCCCAGGCCGAGGGCATCTACCCGCCGGGCGGCTGCAAGCTCCATCCGTGGCTCAGCTACGGGGAGACCCACCACCTGTTCCGCGGGAAGATCTCCGATCCGGAGGCTGAAATCCGGGTTGTGGTGACCGACCGCTTCGGGCGTGTCTACGAGCAGCGTGTCGGCGGCTGGTCGCTCGTCTGGAGCGACGAGTTCGACTACACGGGGCTTCCGGATTCCACGAAGTGGTCCTACGATACGGCCGGGAATGCCTACGGATGGGGCAACAACGAGGATCAGTACTATACGTCGGAGGATGCCGACAACGCCTGGGTGAGCGACGGTGTGCTGAAGATCACGGCCCGCGAGGAGGCGATGGGCGGAAAGCGCTATACGTCGGCACGGCTGATCACCAAGTCGAAGGGCGACTGGCTCTACGGCAAGGTGGTCGTGCGGGCGAAACTGCCCACCGGGCGCGGAACGTGGCCCGCAATCTGGATGCTGCCTACGGACTGGGTCTACGGCGGCTGGCCCGACAGCGGCGAAATCGACATCATGGAGAATGTGGGCTATCAGCCCGAGGAGATCGTCGTGACGGCCCACTCCAGGAAGTACAACCACGTGAAGGGTACGCAGTTCAGCGGTCGGCGCAATGTGCCGGACTGCTTCACGGCGTTCCATGACTACGCCCTCGAGTGGGACGAGTACGCGTGGCGGGGCTATATCGACGGCCAGCTGGTCTACGTCTTCCGCAACGAAGGCAAGGGCTTCGAAAGCTGGCCCTTCGATCAGCGCTTCCACCTTATTCTGAATCTGGCCATCGGCGGCAACTGGGGCGGAAGCCGGGGCATCGATCCCACGGGCTTCCCCAAGAGCATGGAGGTGGATTACGTACGGGTATATCAGAGAAAATAACTTGTTGAGACGATGAAAAGATGGATTTGTCCCCTCATGGCGCTGGCGCTGTGGGGGTGTTCGGCGCCCGAGGGGCTGACCGAAGTTTCGATCGGGGAGCCCTATGCGGCGAAGGTGGATTCCGTGCTGCGGCTGATGACCCTCGACGAGAAGATCGGCCAGTTGAATCAGTATACGGGAAATTTCCAGGCTACGGGTCCCGTGGTCGACGATACGACGAAGATCGACCAGATCAAGCGGGGCCTGGTGGGCTCGATGTTGAATATCAAGGGGGTGGCCAATACGCGGGAGCTGCAGGAGTATGCCATGCAGTCGCGGCTGAAGATTCCGCTGCTGTTCGGTCTGGACGTGATCCACGGCATGCGGACGATCTACCCCATTCCGCTGGGCGAGGCTGCGAGCTTCGACCTCGACCTGATGCGTCGTACGGCGGCGGGTGCGGCCCGCGAAGCCGCTGCGCAGGGCGTTCACTGGACCTTTGCGCCGATGATGGATGTCAGCCGCGATGCCCGCTGGGGGCGTGTCATGGAGGGCTCCGGCGAGGATACGTGGTACGGCAGCCTGGTGGCCCAGGCCCGCGTCAAGGGCTTTCAGGGCGACGATCTGGCCGACGTGGAGACGGTCATGGCCTGCGCGAAGCACTTTGCCGCCTACGGCGCCTGCATCGCCGGAAAGGACTACAATGCGGTCGACATTTCGGACCTGACGCTGCACGAGGTCTACCTGCCGCCCTTCAAGGCGGCGGTCGATGCGGGTGTCGCCTCGTTCATGAACAGCTTCAACGAGATCAACGGAATTCCCTCGACGGGCAACCGCCACATCCAGCGTGACCTGCTCAAGGGTGCCTGGGGCTTCAACGGACTGACGGTCTCCGACTGGGGATCGATCGGCGAGATGATTGCCCACGGCTTCGTACCCGATCTCAAGGGGGCGGCCGAAGCGGCCATTCTGGCGGGCTGTGACATGGACATGGAGTCGCGGGCCTATGTCTCGAACCTGAAGGCGCTGGTCGAGGAGGGCAAGGTCCCGGAGCGCTATATTGACGATGCCGTGCGACGGGTGCTGCTGAAGAAGTTCCAGCTGGGGCTCTTCGACGATCCGTTCCGCTACTGCGACCTCGAACGGGAGGCTCGCACCGTGCTGTGCGATTCGCTGCGGGCGCTGTCGCGAGAGGCGGGCCGCAAGTCGATCGTCCTGCTGAAAAACGAGAATAATGCGCTGCCGCTGGCCGGGTTCCGGGGGCGTATTGCATTGATCGGCTCGCTGGCCGCGTCGAAGATCGACATGCGCGGTTTCTGGGCCAACGAGGGGGTGATTGACGAGATGGTGACCGTTCGGGAGGGATTCGAACGGCGTTTCGGAGCCCGCTCGGTGATCTATGCCGACGGTTACGACCTGGAGACCAACGAGCTGAAACTGCCCGAGGCGATGCGTGCCGCGGCGCAGGCCGACGTGGTGGTCGTGGCCGTGGGCGAGCGTTACTTCAACAGCGGCGAGGCCAAGTCGCGGGCCGACATCAACATCCCGGCCACGCACCAGCAGCTGGTCCGCGAACTGAAACGGAGCGGCAAACGGGTCATCGTGCTGCTGATGGGCGGACGTCCGATGATCTTCAACGAGATGGCTCCCGCGGCGGATGCCATTCTGCTGACCTGGTGGCTCGGCACCGAGGCCGGCAACGCCATTGCCGACGTCGTGGCGGGCGATTACAACCCGTCGGGCAAGCTGCCGATGACCTTCCCGGCCCACGTCGGGCAGATCCCCATCTACTACAACTACAAGAGTACGGGACGTCCCGAAAGCAAGGATCGCGGTTACTCGTGCTGCTATCAGGACATCGATTTCGAACCGGCCTATCCGTTCGGTTACGGTCTGAGCTACACGACCTTCGAGGTCGGCGAGCCAGTGCTGGCCAAACAGACTTGGAAGCGCGGTGAGGATGTCGAGGTTACGGTTCGGGTGAAGAATACGGGCCGGTATGCCGGTCGGGAGACCGTTCAGCTCTATGTCCGGGATCTGGTGGCTTCGGTGACCCGTCCCGTGAAGGAGCTGCGGGGCTTCCGGCAGGTCTATCTGGAGCCGGGCGAGGAGACCGAGGTGCGCTTTACGCTGGGTGATGCCGAACTGGGATTCCACAATGCGGCGCTCGAATATGTGGTCGAGCCGGGAACCTTCCGGGTGATGGTCGGTCCGGATTCGAAACGGGTGAAGTCCGCGGAGTTCGAACTTCTGTAGCGGAGATTTTGTCTGGAACGGTCGGGGCGGTGCTTTCGGGTGCCGCCCCGATTTGCGTGTGACGGAGCGTTTGCCGGACCGAGGAAGGGTGCAGTTCGGATGCCGGTTTGGCAAAGTGGCGGGATTCGGGCGGAGTTGTGGAAAGGGGAAAAGAAAACCGCGTCAGACATTTGTCTGACGCGGCTCATGGTGCCCAGGACAAGACTCGAACTTGCACGAACGTAATTGTTCACTACCCCCTCAAAGTAGCGTGTCTACCAATTTCACCACCTGGGCATTGCACACCTGTGTGCGGCCTCCCGAATTATCTTTCGGGCCTGCAAATATAGATACTATTTTGCGATTTGCAAAATTTTTGGTGAAAAAACTCTTTTTTTGTCTGTCGGCGTATCGGCGTTCCGGTATCCGGAGCGGTGCCGGCCGCCGGAAATGCGATTCCCGACGGCCGGCCCGCAATTCTATTTGATCGTCATTTCGCGGATGAGGTAGTCGGCCTTGCCGATGCGGTCGATGACGAACAACACGTAACGGATGTCGACGGCGATATTTCGGCAGATCGAGGGGTCGAAGGCGATGTCGCTCATCGTCGAACGCCACGTGCGGTCGAAGTTGATGCCGATCAGTTCGCCCCGGGCATTCAGCACGGGCGATCCGGAGTTTCCGCCCGTGGTGTGGTTCGAGGCCAGGAAGCAGACCGGAACCGTCCGTCGTCCGTCGATCTTCACACCCCAGCGGCCGTAGTCCTTCGAGGCCCAGAGGTCGCGCAGCGCCTGCGGGATGTCGTAGTCGTAGATCGCGGGGTTGTCCTTGGCGATGATGCCGTCGAGGGTGGTCTGCGGCTTGTGGTACTCGCCGTCGGCATATTCGTAGCCGGCGATCGAGCCGTAGGCCACGCGCAGCGTCAGGTTGGCATCGGGATAGAAGGGCTGGTCGGGCCACGTGCGGCGCAGTTCGTGGACGTAGTCGCGGTAGAGTGCATTGAGCCGGTTGCTCGTGAGGTTGCGCAGGCGGTTGGTGCCCAGCAGCCACGTGATGTGGCCGATCATGCGCCGGGTGCCGCTGCGCAGCGAATCGGCCAGCGGCGTATTGCCTCCGTTCCAGACCTCGTCGAAGACCCGTCCGGCAAAGGCCTCGGGCGATCCGCTCTCGGCCACGCCGTCGAGGAACGCCGGTACCTGATATTGCACCGGACAGCGGCGGGCATACTCGCCGAAGAGCCATCCGAACAGTGCGCGTTCGGTCTCGCGGCGGGACTGAAAGACCGCCTCGGCCCGCTCCTCGTCCGTATATTTGACGGGCAGGGCCAGCAGGGTCTCGGCCGTGATCTCGCGGGCGAAATAGGGGGTCATGATACGTTGGTATTCGGCCTTCATCTGCTGCAGCAGCTCCTTGCCGCGGGGATTCTCCCGGCAGAACTGCTCCTCCTGCTTCCGTTTCGTGTCGGCCGTTTTCATGCGTGTGAGCCCCAGCACCTCGCCCTGCCACTTCTTCCAGGCATTGGCGATCGAGGCGTGTTTGGCGGCATAGTGGATGCGCAGCGCCGGATCGCTCTCCTGGGCGCGGGAGATGATCTCGAGGCGTCCGTCACGGATGGCGATCTTGGCCGGATCGGAGCGCGAGGCGATGTAGTCGACGGCATCCGAGAGGATATACTCCTGCGTATTGCCCGGGAAGCCGTAGATCATCGTGAAGTCCCCCTCGCGGAATCCGCGGGTCGAGATGGTGAAGTGTTTCCGGGGGCGGTAGGGGACGTTGTCGGGCGAATAGGCGGCCGGCTTGTTCTCCTTCGAGGCGTAGATGCGGAAGATGGAGAAGTCGCCCGTATGACGGGGCCAGATCCAGTTGTCGGTGTCGCCGCCGAACTTGCCGATCGACGAGGGCGGTGCAGCCACCAGCCGCACGTCGTCGAACTGTTCGTAGAGGAAGAGGAACTGCTGGTTGCCGTAGTACATCTGCTCGACGGTGGCCTTGTATCCGGAGCCTTCGGCCTCGGCGCGGGCGATGATCTGTTCGGGGGTCTCACCGGCGGCAATGCGGTCGGTGACCTCCTCCATGCGCACCAGGAAGCGGACGTTGAGCCCCTTGTTCGGGAGCTCCTCGGCGCGCGAACGGGCCCAGAAGCCGTGGGTCAGGTAGTCGTGTTCGACGGTCGAATGGCGCTGGATGGCGTCGTAGCCGCAGTGGTGGTTCGTCAGCAGGAGCCCCTGGTCGGAGACCAGTTCGCCGGTGCATCCGCCGTCGAAGAGGACCACGGCATCCTTCATCGAGGCGCGGTTGATCGAGTAGATGTCTTCGGCCGTGAGGCGGAATCCCTTGGCGCGCATGTCGTCGATGCGCGAGGCGATGAGGCTCGGGAGCCACATGCCCTCGTCGGCCGCCGCGGGCAGCAGGCAGACCAGGGCCAGAAGCGTGAGTAGCGTGCGTTTCATTGATCGAGGAATTTGTTCAGTTCGGTGTATACTTTCTGGATGGGCAGTCCCATGACGTTGTAGAACGACCCTTCGATGCGTTCGATGGCGGCGTAGCCGATCCACTCCTGGATGCCGTACGAGCCGGCCTTGTCGAACGGGTGGAACGTGTCGACGTAGTAGGCGATCTCCTCCTCCTCGAGTTGGCGCAGCCAGACGCTCGTGCGGGCATCGAACGTGCGCATGCGGTGCGGCGAGCGGAGCGTGACGCCCGAAACGACCGTATGGCGGCGTCCGCCCAGCCGGCGCAGCATGCACAGCGCATCCTCCCGGTCATGGGGTTTGCCGAGGACCTCGCCGTCGAGGATCACCACGGTGTCGGCCGTCAGCAGAATCTCCTTTTCGCCGAGCGGCGCGGGATAGGCGCGGCTCTTGAGTTGCGAGAGGTAGAGCGGAACCTCTTCGGCGGCCAGATCGGCCGGATAGATCTCTTCGCAGTCGTATCTCGGGGCCACCTCGAAAGGGAGTCCGCACCCGGAGATCAGCTCCCGGCGGCGGGGCGACTGCGAGGCCAGCAGCAGTCGGTAGGGGCGTAGTTTTTCGTGCAGCAGCATGTATGTCGGTGTTTTATCGGATATCGAAATCGAGCAGACAGCGCCCCTCGAGCGAGGCGCGGAGGTTTTCGCCGGGTTTTACGGCGCCGACCCCGGCCGGGGTCCCGGTGAAGAGCAGGTCGCCCATGCGCAGCGTGACGTACTGCGAGACGGCGGCGATCAGGCGGTCGACCGTGAAGATCATCTCGGCGGTCGAGCCCGTCTGGCGGCGCTGTCCGTCGATGTCGAGCGAGAAGTGCAGCTGCTGGACGTCGCCGCCCAGCTCGGCCAGCGGAATGAACTGCGGCGAGAGGGCCGCCGAGTGGTCGAAGGCCTTTGCGCGCTCCCAGGGCAGCCCCTGGGCGATGGCTTCGCGCTGCAGGTCGCGGGCCGTGAAGTCGATGCCGAGCCCTACCTCGTCGTAATAGCGGTGGGCGAAGCGCTCGGAGATGGCCCGTCCGACGCGGTTGATGCGCACGACCAGTTCGCATTCGTAGTGGATCTCCTGCGAAAAGGCCGGGATATAGAACGGGTCGTTGTTGCGCAGCAGCGCCGTGTCGGGTTTCATGAACCAGAGGGGTTCGGTGCCGTTTTCGGCCAGGCCGGTCGTGTGGTGGAGTTCGGCGGCGTGGTCGCGGTAGTTGCGGCCGATGCAGATGATCTTCATGAGGTGTGGTTTTTGAGCAGTTCGACCATGCGGCGCGCGAACCGGTCGCTGGCGCCCGGGCCTCCGATGATGCGGCGCAGTTCGTCGAAGTCGGCCGTCATGCGTTGGCGCTTTTCGCCGCCGGGGAGGATGGCGCGCAGTTCGCGTTCGGCGCGCGAGATGTCGAGGTTCGACTGGAGCACCTCGGCGACCGATTCGCGTCCGAGGTTGAGGTTGACCAGCGAGATCCACGGACAGCGCACGACCAGCGGCATGCCGTGGTATTCGAACCACGAGAGGCGGTAGACGACCACCTCGGGAATCCCCAGCAGGGCGGTTTCGAGCGTGGCGGTGCCCGATGCGACGACGGCGGCCTCCGATGCCGCGAGGGTTTCGTAGGTCTGGTCGCGCACGCAGCGGATCGTACTGCCGGCCAGATACTCCTCGTAGAGCGACGGCTCGAGCCACGAGACGCCGGCCACGACGAACTGATGCTCCGGGAAACGCCGTGCGAGGTTGACCATCAGCGGGAGGTTGCGGCGGATCTCCGAGCGGCGGCTGCCGGCCAGCAGTGCGATGATCGGTCGTTGGTCGAGCCCGTTCCGGCGGCGGAACTCCTCGGGCGGGGGCAGTTGGGGCACGCGCTCGGCCAGGGCGTCGACGAGCGGATTGCCCTCGAAGAGGGGCTGGATGCCGTGGCGCGGGAAGTAGTCGCACTCGAAGGGGAAGATGACGAACAGCCGGTCGACATAGCGGCGGATCTTGCGGATGCGCCCCTCGCGCGAGGCCCAGACCTTCGGGGCGATGTAGTAGAAGGTGCGCAGACCGTGCTGCCGGGCCCAGCGGGCCATTTTCATGTTGAAGCCCGGGTAGTCGATCAGGATCAGCACGTCGGGGGCGAAGTCGGCGACGTCGTGCTGGCACTCTTCCATCTGGCGGCGGATCGTCCTGAGGTTGCAGAGAACCTGCACCACGCCGAAGAACGACGTCTCGCGATAGTGTTTGCGCAGATTTCCGCGCCCGCCGGCTTCGGCCATGCGGTCGCCGCCCCAGAAGCGGAACTGTGCCTCGGGGTCGGCCTTCTTGAGGCCGTAGATGAGGTTTGCGCCGTGCAGGTCGCCCGAAGGCTCGCCGGCAATGAGGTAGTATTTCATGAGCAGATTGCTTGTTGTCGCTCCGATGCGGGGAGAGGCTCTCCTGCCGCGTGTCGCGAGGCGGGGCGGTTGCCTCCCGCATGTGGCGCCGTTATTTCTCCAGCAGGTCGGGGCGCAGCCGCCGCGTGCGTTCGTAGGCCTGTTCGTCCTGCCACTTTTCGATCTCGGCGAAGTTGCCCGACAGCAGCACGTCCGGGACCCGCCATCCGCGGAATTCGGCCGGACGCGTGTAGATGGGCGGCGCCAGCAGGTTGTCCTGGAACGAATCGGTCAGGGCCGAGGCCTCGTCGCCGATCGCCCCCGGGATGAGCCGCACCACCGAATCGGCGATGATGCAGGCGGCCAGTTCGCCCCCCGTGAGGACGTAGTCGCCGATCGAGATCTCGCGCGTGACGAGGTGCTCGCGGATGCGGTGGTCGATCCCCTTGTAGTGGCCGCAGAGGATGATGATGTTTTCGAGCATCGAGAGGCGGTTGGCCTCGTGCTGATCGTAGCGCACCCCGTCGGGCGAGGTGTAGATGATCTCGTCGTAGGGGCGTTCACTCTGGAGCTTTTCGACCAGTTCGAAGACCGGCTCGCACTTCATGACCATGCCGGCTTCGCCGCCGAACGGATAGTCGTCGGTGGTCTTGCGGCGGTCGTGGGCGTAGTCGTGGAGGTTGTGGACGACGATCTCGACGAGCCCCTTCTCCTGTGCGCGCCGCAGGATCGACTCGTTCAGGGGCGAGGTCATCAGATCGGGAACCGAGGATATGATGTCAATGCGCATGTCGGAAGATGATGTCTTTGGTGGATTGGGGCGTGAGCGGCACTTCGCGTCCGCGGTCGAGCGTGAAGCCCCGGTAGCCCAGGGAGGTGAAGAGGCCGATGATCCGGGGACGGTTCTCGCCGCCGGTCTCGATCAGCACCGTGGGGTGGAAGCGTTCGAGCAGCGGCCGCATCTCGTTCATGACCACCACTTCGTAGCCTTCGATGTCGCATTTGATGAAATCCAGCCGTTGCAGCTGTGCGAAGAGTTCGCTGCCGCGGCGCATCCGGGCGACGAACTCCACGTCGGTCTTGCGGCCCGATTCGTTGACGAAGTTCTGTCCCGTGCCGAAGTATCCGCTCTCGCGGGCCGAATCGTTTCCCATGACCACGTCGCGGTCCTCGGTGCCGAGGGCATAGGGGAGGATTTCGACGTTGGTGCAGCGGCGGAGATTGCGGCTCAGCACCTTGCGGATCGGCGCCACGGGCTCCACGGCCCAGACCCGTCCGGAGCTCCCGGCCAGGCGCGAGATCGTGCGGGCGTAGTAGCCGAGGTTGGCGCCGATGTCGATGCACGCATCGCCCGCCCGCACCAGCTGCGGAAGGTGGTAGACATACTCCGTGGCGGGGGCGCGGCGGCCGATACCGAGCCGCTGCCAGAGGAAGAACAGCCGGCTCACCACGCGCAGATAGCCCTCGAGCGGGAGCATGCGGTAGAGCAGACGATGGATCAGCGCCTTCATCGGTTGCGGTAGTTGACCTCTTCGTTGAGGACCTCGACGAGGAAGGGGTTGTAGAGCAGTTCGTGGCCGATGGTCGTCTCGGGGCCGTGACCCGGGTAGACGTGAACCTCCTCGCCCAGCGGGACGATCACTTCGAGAATCGAGCGCATGATCCACGAATAGTCGCCGCCGGGCAGGTCCGTGCGGCCGATCGATTCGCGGAAGAGCGTGTCACCCGTGAAGAGCGATTTCGACTGGGGTTCGTAGAAGGCCACGTGGCCGGGCGTGTGGCCCGGAGTGCGGAGGATCTGCAGGCGGGTGTTGCCGAAGCGGATCTCGTCCTGCTGTTCGAGGTCGATGTCGGTCGTGGGCATGGGTCCGATCTTCACGCCGAAGACCGAACCGCTCGTGGCGGCGTTGTCGACCAGGAAGCGGTCCTTCGACGAGAGGGCAAAGGGGATTCCGTAGCGTTGTTTGAGGTGTTCGACGCCGAGCGTATGGTCGAAATGCCCGTGGGTGTTGGCGGCCAGGACGGGTTTGAGTCCGTGGCGGGCGATGAAGTCGTCCAGGGCGGCATCCTCGCGGGGCGAGCTGTTTCCGGCGTCGATGACGATGCATTCCGAGGTCTCGTCCCAGAGAACGTAGGTGTTCTCCTGGATCGGATTGAAGGGCAGGCAGGCAATTTTCATAATTTCGGTAAATGACGTTTTGCGGTCGCAGTCCGGACAAAGATACGAAAAAAGAGCGTTGCAAGACCGACCTCTTTGCGGGATTTTTGCCGGACGGCGCGTATCACCGGCAAAGATAGCGAAAGTCGGGGGCTGTGCCAAATGCCGCCGGGGTTTTCCGTCCGGAGAGGGGCGGACGGGGCGCTGTTTTCGGCGAAACGCGTGCTTTTTTGCGGGATTTTGCCTACCTTTAGGGCTCGAACGAACGAATAACAAACGGATTCATGAAACGATTTCTGCTCTTCTTTGCCGTGCTGCTGCTCTGCGGCACGGACCTTTGGGCGCAGCCGGCTGCCGTGCGCACGGTGCGCGACATCGCCTACCGCAAGGCCGGAGATCCGGCGGCCGACGATCCGCTCTGCCGGCTCGACATGAGCCTGCCGACCGACCGCAAGGGCTTTGCCACGGTGATCTGGTTCCACGGCGGCGGGCTGACCGGCGGCCGCCGCGAACTCCCCGCAGCACTGTGCGGAGAGGGATTCGCCGTCGTCGGGGTCGATTACCGGCTGGTTCCGCAGGTGACCGTCGCACAGTGCGTCGAGGATGCCGCGGCGGCCGCCGCATGGGTCGTCGAACACATTGCCGAATATGGCGGCGATCCGCGTCTGATCTTCGTGGCGGGCCACTCCGCCGGCGGATACCTGACCTCGATGATCGGTCTGGACAAGCGCTGGCTGGCCCCCTACGGCATAGATCCCGACCGGGCCTTTGCGGCGCTGATCCCCTACAGCGGCCAGGTGGTGACGCACTTCTCGCGCCGCGCCGAACTGGGACTGCCCGACACGCAGCCGCTGGTCGATGACATGGCTCCGCTGAACCACGTGCGCGCGGACTGCCCGCCGATTCTGATCCTCTCGGGCGACCGCGAGCTGGAGATGCTCGGCCGCTACGAGGAGAACGCCTACTTCTGGCGGATGATGCGGGTGGTCGGCCATCCCGATGTCCAGATCCGCGAATTCGACGGCTTCGACCACGGAAACATGCCCCAGGCGGGCCATTTCGTGGCGATCCGCTACATCCGCGACCGGGTGGCGCGGCTGACCCGTTGAGCCGTTGCCGGAGCAGCCGGAAGGACGGCTTCCGAAGCGCGATTTTTTTCGTATCTTTGCAACCCGAATTCTGAAATCGATGGCAAGAAAGAAAGCGAACTACCCCCTGATCGAGGGGCTTGAGATTACGACCCTGGCGGCCGAGGGCAAGGCCATGGGGCGCTGGAACGATGTGGTGGTCTTCGTGCCGATGACCGTGCCGGGCGACGTGGTGGACGTGCAGATCCGCGTCAAGCGCCGCCGCTTCATGGAGGGATACGTCGTCCGCTACGTCAAACGCTCGCCGCTGCGCGAGGAGCCCTTCTGCGAACACTTCGGCGTGTGCGGAGGCTGCAAGTGGCAGAACCTTCCCTACGAGGAGCAGCTGCGCTTCAAGACCTCGCAGGTCCGCGACCAGCTGACCCGCATCGGCAAGCTCGAATTGCCGGAGATTGCCCCCTGTCTGGGTTCGGCCGCCACGCGCTTCTACCGCAACAAACTCGAATTCACCTTCGCCGACCGCCGCTGGCTGACGCGCGAGGAGGTCGAGAGCGGAGCCGATCTCGAGGCTTCGCCGGCCGTGGGGTTCCACATCCCCGGGATGTTCGACAAGGTGCTCGACATCCGCAAGTGCTGGCTGCAGCCCGAGCCGTCGAACGAGATCCGCCTCGAGACCAAGCGCTTCTGTCTCGAACACGGATATACGTTCCACAACGCCCGCGAACACACGGGTCTGATGCGCAACATGATCATCCGCACGGCCTCGACCGGCGAGGTGATGGTGATCGTGGTTTTCGGCGAGGAGGACCGTCCGCGCCGTGAGGCGCTGCTCGACCACCTCGCCGGGCGTTTCCCGCAGATCACCTCGCTCTTCTACATCGTCAACACGAAGCTGAACGACTCGGTCGGCGATCTGGATCCGGTCTGCTACCGCGGCAAGGACCACATCATCGAACAGATGGAGGGGCTGCGCTTCAAGGTGGGTCCCAAATCCTTCTACCAGACCAATTCGGTCCAGGCCTACGAACTCTACAAGGTGGCGCGCACGTTTGCCGACCTGCATCCGGACGAGGTGCTCTACGACCTCTACACCGGAACGGGGACGATCGCCAACTTCTGCGCCGCACGCTGTGCGCGGGTGGTGGGCATCGAGTACGTGCCGGAGGCGATTGCCGATGCGAAGATCAACTCCGAACTGAACGGTATCCGCAATACGGCGTTCTATGCCGGCGACATGAAGGCGGTGCTCGACGATGCGTTCGTCGAGGCGAACGGCCGTCCGGACGTCGTCATCCTCGATCCGCCGCGTGCCGGGGTCGACGAACCGGTGATCGACGTGATTCTGCGTGCCGCTCCCGGGCGGATCGTCTACGTGAGCTGCAACCCGGCGACCCAGGCCCGCGATCTGGCCCTGATGAACGGCGCCTACCGCGTCGAGGCGGTGCAGCCCGTCGACATGTTCCCCCACACGCACCATGTGGAGAATGTCGTGAAACTCGTGCGCCGCTGAGCCTGCCGTTTCGCACCGCTTTTCTCCGGGGCACGGCAGCCGGTTGAACAACCTGAAAAAAGATAGCCATGATGAATCGTCTCTTTTTGGTGCTGACGCTGCTTCTTGCGGGCGAGGCGGTGGCGGCGCCGCTGGTCCGGGTGAAAAAGGACCCCGCGACGAAAACCGTGAGCTTTTTTATCGACGGAAAGGAGCAGCCCGGTGTCCTGACCCTCTATTTCGAGCTGCGCGAGGTGAGCAACTGCGCCACTTCGCCGGGCATCTACAAGTACGAGGTGCTTCAGAACGGAGCCACGTTCCTGAAGCTCCGCCCCGAAGACGAATCGCGCGGGGTCGGGTACGGCTATACGGTCCGCTATTTTTACGGACGGGTCGATCCGTCGGTCGATACGACGCTGATCTGCCGGGTGCCCTGTACGACGATGCGTCCGGTGCGGGTGATACGGACCCGGAATATCCTCGATTTCGGCCTGCCAGAGGGGCAGCAGCGGCCATTGGGCTATTCGTTCCTGCTCGAAAAGGGGGATACGGTTTATGCCATGCGGCGAGGTGTTGTCGTGCTGATCCAACGGCCCGAGGCGCCCGCCGGTGAAGATCCGTCGCTGAGCTTTTCGACGCGGCGGACGAATCTGGTGGTCGAACATCCCGACGGCAGCGAATCGCGTTACGGCTGTCTCAGCGACCGGGATCTGTTTGCGGAGGTGGGCGACGAGGTGTTGCCCGGCACGCCGCTGGGGCTGGTCGGCAGTTACGACGGTGAACAATACAAGGTCTCGGTGATCGTTTACCGCCGGGGCTTTGCACCGCAGGCCGATGTCATGCGGGATGCGTTGCAGACCTGCTATTTCGATCCGCATTTCGCCACCGACGCGGGTGCCGTTGTGCCCGAATCCGGAGTGAGCCTTCGCGGGGTGATGAACGACGGTCTGCTGATGCGCGAGATGTCGAAACGCGAGCAGAAACGCTGGCGCGCAATGCACCGGTAGCCGTCTGCCCGTCATTTTCCGATGGATGTGACGCAGTATTTTCGGTGATTCCCCGTTTTTCTGTCAGAAAAGCCTCTTGCGGCGGTCGGCTCCGGCACCGACGGATGCAGCGAGGCGGAAGATACAGTTGCTGACTAAATCTCGAAAACCATGAAACGACTGATTTTGATGGCCGTGGCGGCGCTCGTGGCGTTCCCGGCCCTGGCCCAGATGCAGGAGGCCTTCCCGAGTTACATACAGGTCTACGGGCGGGCCGAAAAGGAGATCACCCCCGATGAATTCTACCTCCAGATCATCATCAACGAACGCGACTCAAAGGGCAAAATTTCGGTCGAGAGCCAGCAGCGCGACATGATCGCCGCCCTGAAGAAGCTGGATGTCGACGTCGACCGGCAGCTCAAGGTGGCCAACCTCTCGAGCGAATTCTTCAAGAAGAAGAGTTCGGTGGCTACGGCCAAGTATCAGCTGCAGCTCGGGTCGTCGGCCGAGGTGGCCCGCGTCTGGCAGGCGCTGGACGAACTGGGAATCTCGAACGTCTCGATCCTGAAGGTTTCGCACTCGAAGATCGATCAGTATAAGGAGGAGGTGCGTGTCGAGGCGATCCGCAATGCGCAGCGGAATGCCGCGACGCTGGCCGAGGCGATCGGTCAGAAGGTGGGCCGGTGCTTCTATATCTACGATTCGAACAGCAACGTGCTGCCGGCGGTCTACGACAATGCCGTGCTGATGCGCAGCGCCAAAGCCTCCGGAACGGTCGAGATGCAGGCCGAGGAGGACCCGCTGGAGTTCAAGACCCTGCGGCTGGAGTACGGCGTGCAGGCGAAGTTCGTGCTCGAGTAGCGCGCCGGAGCGGGGTTGAAATCCCGGGCGGAGGAGGTTCGCGAAACGATCCCCCTCCGCCCGGTTTTTTTGTCTTCGGCCCGCCCGGTCCGTCTGCAGTCCGGGCGGAGCGGGAAGACGGAGCTGTTGCGTGTTTCGGAAATATTGTTTACCTTTGTAGTTCACCCCTGTAAAAAAGGAGGAGCTATGGAAAAACAGTACCGTCTCGATTACGAACATTATGCGGCGCTGTCGGAACTTCCCGAGGCCGACCGCCTTCTGGTCGCCGAGGCCCAGCAGGCCACGAAGCGATCCTATGCACCCTACTCGAAATTCCGCGTGGGGGCTGCGGCGCGCCTGCGCAGCGGCCGGATCCTGCATGGCAGCAACTCCGAGAGCGAAGTCTTCCCGGCCGGACTGTGTGCCGAACGGACGCTGCTCTTCTACGCCGAGGCCAACCATGCCGACGATCCGATCGAGGCGCTGGCCATCGCCTCCGACCCCTCCGAGCGCGAATGCTACCCCTGCGGGCAGTGCCGTCAGGTGCTGGTCGACGTCGAGCGGCGCCAGGGCTCCCCGATCCGGGTCATCATGAGCGGCAACGGCTCGGCATCGGTCGTCGACCAGGCCGCCAAGCTGCTCCCCTTCACCTTCATTCTCTGACTGCGGATGTTCAACCCGAACGACATACTCTACGAAGACAACCACCTGCTCGTCGTGAACAAACACGCCGGCGATCTCGTACAGCCCGATCCCTCGGGCGAGAGTGCGCTGGAGGATCAGATCAAGGCGTTCCTCAAGGAGCGCGACGCCAAACCGGGCGCCGTCTTCCTGGGGGTGGTCCACCGCATCGACCGTCCGGTGAGCGGTGCGGTCCTCTTTGCCAAGACCTCGAAGGCCCTCACGCGGCTGAATGAAATGCTGCGCGAAGGCCGTATCCACAAGATCTACTGGGCGCTGACCGAGGCGACGCCCGATCCCGAGCGGGGCGAACTGCACCACTACATCCTGCGTGACGGACGGACGAACCGCTCGCGGGCCCTTGATACGCCCCGCGGCGATGCCAAGGAGGCGCGGCTGCGCTACGAGACGCGCGGCCGCGGGCGCAACTACACGCTCGTCGAGGTGGAGCTCCTCACGGGGCGTCACCACCAGATCCGGGCCCAGCTCTCCCGGATCGGCTGCCCGATCCGCGGCGACCTGAAATACGGCG
>OLWA01001413.1_pt1 | contig 24812 bp, 23 predicted proteins | sample 1673251 | NCBI WGS metagenome assembly OLWA01 (sample SAMEA3178937, study PRJEB25190) | human gut metagenome | biome: human gut; feature: human-associated habitat; material: faeces | place: Austria | collected 2013 | reverse complement strand
TGTGCCGAAGATAGTTCGCTGGAAACGGCGCGTGAAAATAGGTAGTCGCCGACTTGAACAGAAATCCCTGAGAGTTTTCTCAGGGATTTTTTGCTATATATGTGCGCGAAAACGGTACGGTGAAACGTATGCAGAAAAGAGGGGGTGCACACGATGAAACAAAAATATGTGGCGGGAGTCGCTGGAATCGCGGTGCTGAGCATCTTTATATGCTTGATCTTATCACATTACCAGCATACTTCTTCATCTCGCCCAAAGGACTGCTATGCCGTGCAGATGCAGCAATTTCACAGTACGGTGGATGCAGATGGGGACGGGATGGACGATCAGACCGACATTCTGCAGGGTGCGCTGGAGTACGTAAACACGCATCCGAAATATAAGAGCCGCTATTATCAGACGGGGTATCCAGACGACGGGTATGGCGTATGTACCGATGTGGTGGCCTATGCAATGAAAAATGCTGGTTACGATCTGCAAAAGCTGGTGCAACAGGATATTCTAGAACATCCGGAAGATTACACGGTGACAGAGCCGGATGCAAATATAGATTTTCGCCGTGTACGCAATCTGAAGGTGTTTTTTGCGCACACAGCAATTGCCCTGACCACAGATGTATCTGAAATTGAAGAATGGCAGGGCGGGGATATTGTGATTTTTGAAAAACATATCGGCATCGTATCGGACCGGCGGAATAAAAACGGAGTGCCTTATATCATTCACCACAATGACCCGTGGCAAACGGCCTACGAGCAGGACATTCTGGAAAAACGAAGCGACATCGTGGGGCACTACCGGATATCGGAATAAAAAGCGGCCCTGTTGCGTTGTGTATACAACGTGACGGGGCCGCATGATTTGGAGGAACGAAATAAAACACCTTGACTCTACAACCGTTATAGAGTTTACTATCTATGACGGAAAGGAGTGCCCGCCGGGAGTGCCCTGCGAAAGGTTGGCAGGGGAGGGGACCGGCGGGCGGACAAACGCATATGGAAAAGAATCTCACCAGCGGAAGTGTGCTGAAAAGCATCCTGTATTTCTCGCTGCCGTATCTGCTTTCGTATTTTCTGCAGACGCTGTACGGCATGGCCGACCTGTTCATTATCGGGCAGTTCGAGGGTGTGGCCAGCACCACAGCAGTGTCCATCGGCAGTCAGGTGATGCATATGATCACCGTGATGATCGTGGGCCTTGCCATGGGCACGACGGTCACCATCGGGCGGGCCGTCGGTGCGGGGAACCGTTCCCACGCGGCAAAGCTCATCGGCAACACGGTCACCCTGTTTCTGACGGGGTCGGTGGTGCTGGCAGCGGTGCTGGTGGGCTTTGTGGACCCCATCATCCGGCTGGTGTCGGTGCCCGAAGAAGCCGTGGCGGGCGCAAAAGCGTACCTCATCATCTGCTTTATCGGCATCCCATGCATCACGGCTTATAACATTCTGGCGTCTATTTTTCGCGGGCTGGGCGATTCCAAAAGCCCGATGTATTTCATTGCGATCGCCTGCGTGAGCAACATCGCGCTGGACTACCTCTTTATGGGCGCACTGCATCTCGGCCCGGCCGGTGCAGCCCTGGGCACGACCCTTTCCCAGCTGGTCAGCGTGGTAGTGTCGCTGCTGGTCATTCGGAAGCGGCACAGCATCCGCGTGACGGGTACAGACCTCAAACCGAAGAAGGATGTGCTGGGCGAGCTGCTTGGCATCGGTGTGCCGGTGATGCTGCAGGATGGCTTCATCCAGGTGTCCTTCATGATCATCACCATCATTGCAAATCATCGCGGCCTGACCGATGCGGCCGCTGTGGGCATCGTGGAAAAGATCATCAGCTTTTTGTTCCTCGTGCCCAGCTCCATGCTGTCCACCGTGTCGGCGCTGGGTGCCCAGAATATCGGCGCTGGCAAGCACGACCGTGCCGACGCCATCCTGCGCTATGCTATCGGCATCGGCGTGGCCTTTGGTACGGTGATGGCCGTGCTGATGCAGTTCATTGCGCCGTCGGTGGTGCGGCCTTTCACCTCGGACGAAGCCGTGGTGCTGGCGGGCGCATCCTACATCCGGGGTTACATCTTTGACTGTCTGTTTGCGGGCATCCAGTTCAGTTTCAGCGGTTATTTCTGCGCTTACGGCAAGTCGGGGCTGTCCTTTTTGCACAACAGCCTGTCCATCCTTCTGGTGCGCGTGCCGGGGGCCTATCTCGCGTCCCGGTTCTTCCCGCAGACGCTGCTGCCCATGGGTCTGGCGTCGACGTGCGGCTCGCTGTTTTCCAGTGTGGTGTGTGTCATTGCCTATTGCTGGCTCAAGCGGCAGCTGAACCGGACAAACGAGGTGCTTCATGGCTGAACGTGAACTGTTCCAGATCGGCGAGGTGGCAAAGATGTACCATCTGAGCGTGGGCACCCTGCGCCACTACGAGCAGGTGGGCCTGCTGAAGCCAGAGTATACCGACCCGGCCACCGGCTACCGCTACTACAGCGTCCGGCAGTTCGAGCAGCTGACCAACATCCGCTACCTGCGGGCGCTGGGCCTGCCGCTGGATGAGATCGCGGCCACCCTGCACGACCGGGATGTGGACAACATCGCGGAGGCCCTGCGCCGCCAGAAAGAGCTGATCGCCCGCAAAAAGCAGGAACTGGAGATCATGGAACGCAAGATCGACCACCGTCTGGCCCAGCTGGAGGACGCCCGCCGCTCGGAGCTGGACTGCATCCGTCTGGTGGAGCAGCCCGCCCTGCGGCTGGTGCTGCTGCGGGACAGCGTGAAGTTCAACAGTTACCTCTGGCTGGAGCGCTCCATCCGAAAGATCGAGCAGGATCAGAAACTGCCGCTGAGCTACATCGGGAAGGTGGGCGTGGGCATCTCGGGAGAAAACCTGAAAAGCGCAGAGTTCGGGCATTACGACCTTGTGTTTCTGGTGCTGGAAGAAGACGATGTCTACGAAGGCCGCGTGGAGACTCTGCCGCCCTGCCGCTGCGCTGCGGTGCGGTTCCGGGGCGACCACAGCCGGGCACCGCAGTACTACGAGCAGCTGGCGCAGTTCCTTGCGGCAAACGGCCTGCAGATCGCCGGTTTCTCCCGTGAGATCACACTGATCGACAACTGCATCTCGGATGACCCGGCGCAGTATGTGACGGAGATTCGGGTACCTGTCGCACGGGGATAGATGCAGCTTTCCCGGGCAGGACGGCGGGGAGTTTCTCTGGCGAATGACCGGGAAGTGGGGCCCCGGCGCAAAGCGTCGGGGCGGAACCGTGGGTTCCGGGCTGTTCGCGGAGAAAGCTCCCCGCTGGCCTGCCCATCGAAGGGATTGAATCTTCACAAAAAGGTGGTACAATAAAATTATCACCAGTGAAACACTAGGAATTCACGCAAAAGGAGTGTTTTGTATGCGCAAAGATTTTGGTTCCAATCCGTGGTTCTACCCGCTGCCGGTGCTCATCATCGGCACCTACGATGAAAATGGCAAGCCGGATGCCATGAATGCAGCCTGGGGCGGCCTGTATGACACGAACCTTGTGGAGCTGTGCCTGAGCGCCGGCCATAAGACCACCAAGAACATCCTGCAGAAAAGGGCATTCACCGTCAGCTTTGCCGACGCCGAGAATGTGGCCGCCTGCGATTATGTGGGCATCGTCTCCGGCAACAACACCTCGGATAAGATGGAAAAGTCCGGCCTGACCGCTGAAAAGAGCGCCGTGGTGGATGCACCGCTGTTCACCCAGCTGCCGCTGACGCTGGAGTGCAAGTATGTGCACAGCACCGAGGAAGGCAACATCATCGGCGAGATCGTGAACATCAGCGCCGATGAGCGCATTCTGGGCGCGGACGGCAAGATCGACATGACAAAGTTCCGCCCCATTTCCTACGAGCCGGTGCACAACGGCTATCATGTGCTGGGCGAGCGGGTCGGCACGGCCTTCAGCGACGGCATGAAGCTGAAATAAGTTTCGTCCCAAACCCCGAAAATCTGCCCGGAGATTGCATCCAGAAGCGCTTTTGTCTCGTTATAAGAGGTGAAAGCGCTTTTATGTTTTTGAAAAGGATGCGATCAAGATGAAAAAATCCCACCGCCGCCGCGCACACGGCAGGCGCATTTTGCTCTGCCTGTTGGCCGTGGCGCTGCTGTTTGTGGTGCTGGCCCTGCGGCAGAACATTCTGCTGGATACCACCAGCCGTCATGCCCTTCTGATGGACGCCCAGACCGGGCAGGTGCTGGCGCAGAAACGTGCCAACGAAAAAGTGGCCCCGGCGTCCCTGACCAAGATGATGACCGTGCTGCTGGCCATCGAAGCCCAGCCGGACCTCGACCAGCCTGTGACCCTGCCGGAGGATGTGTTCCCGGAACTGACGGCCGAAAATGCGTCCATGGCGGGCTTTGCGCCCGGCGAGACCGTCACGGTGCGGGACGTGCTGTACGGTGCCATGCTGCCTTCCGGGGCCGAGTGCTGCGAAGCGCTGGCCCGGCTGGTGAGCGGCAGCGAGAGCGCCTTTGTGGCGTTGATGAACCAGAAAGCCGCAGAGCTGGGCATGAAGAACACCCACTTCTGCAACCCCATCGGCCTGACCGAGACCGAGCATTACTCCACCGCCGCTGACCTTGCCAAGCTGCTGCAGGCGGCGCTGCAGAACGAGACCTTTCGCACCATCTTCACCACCGGGCACTACACCAGCATCCCCACGGCCCAGCACCCGGAAGGCGTTTCCTTTGCCAGCACCCTGCTGAGCAAACTGAACGGCAGCGAGCTTTCCGACGGGCAGGATAAAATTCTGGGTGGCAAGACCGGCTACACCGCAGCGGCCGGGCTGTGCCTGGCAAGCCTTGCAACGGTGCAGGGACGCGAGTACATTCTGGTCACGCTGGGCGCGCCCGGCAGCCACATCACCGAGCAGTTCAACATTCAGGATGCCATCAGCGTTTACCGGAAACTGGAAACAAAAATGTCCGCAAAACGTTGATTCTACTGCCGGTCGGTTGCGCAAAGCGGGTTTGCCCGGTACAATGGAGCCACGAACAGAGCCGCAGGCTCACAAGGAGGACAACATGTACGAACTGGACAAAGCCGCATTCGGCAGCTTTCTGGCGCAGCTGCGCAGGGAAAAGGGCATGACCCAGCGGGAGCTGGCTGCAGACCTGTATGTATCGGATAAGGCCGTGAGCAAATGGGAGCGGGGCCTGAGCGTGCCGGATATCTCGCTGCTGGTGCCGCTGGCAGAAATTCTGAACGTGACGGTGGCCGAGCTTTTGCAGAGCCGCCGGAGCGCCGTCAGGCCCGGACCCGGAAGTTCCTGCCGCTGTATGCAGTCTATGTGCTGCTGGGCCTTGTGGGCACTGCCGTCGTCTGTGCGGCGGGGCTGGCAGGCACCGAGGGCGCAAAGGCGCTGCTCATCATGAATGCGATCTTCGGCGTCGTGTATGGAGCCTACACCTTGTTCTGGATGCCGGAGACCCTGCCGCGCTACTACGATGAGAACCGCATCTGCAACTTTGCGCAGGGCGGGTTCCACATCCACATCCCGGGCGTGTACTACAACAACCGCAACTGGCTGCATGTGCTTAAATGGATGCGGGTGTGGTGCGTGGTGTCTATGGTCCTGATGCCGCCCTGCACGGCTGCGGCGGTGCTGTTCGAGCGTGCCGCCGGCTGGCAGGTGTGGGGGGCGGTGCTCATCGTGTACATTCTCTCGCTGTTCGGGGCCATCGTCATCCCGGCGAAAAAATATGAGTAAGCCAAAATGAAAGGGAGCGATTTGCTCCCTTTTGTTTTGGTTGGCAGTGTGATACACTAGAACTATTCTGAAAGAGATGGAGCGAATAGTATGCGAGACCACCACATCGACCTGTGCGGGCAGATCGACTTCACCCGCACCGAGGCCATGCCGCTGCTGGCGCGGGAGGCACATTTCAGCTTTGCGTGCAATGGCTGCGGCGACTGCTGCCGCGGGCGGGAGGATATCGTGTTGTCCGGCTTTGACCTGTGGCGCATCGCGGCCCGGCTGCACCTGCCGCCGCAGATCGTGGCGCGGGGCTTCTGCCGGGCCAGCATCGGCATGGTGAGCCACCTGCCGGTGCTGCGGCTGGCCCCGGTGAAGGAGAACCGCAATAACTGCCCCTTTCTCACCGAAAATCACTGCGCCATCCATGACGCGGAACCGCTGGTGTGTGCTCTGTACCCGCTGGCGCAGGAGATCAGCCGGGACGGGCAGGTGAGCTACTTTTTGCAGCCCACCGGCTGCGGCGGGCAGGTGATCGAAGCGCGGGTGCAGGATTACCTTGCCCGCTATAATGTCCCCGCGCGGGAAGCGACGGATGTGCGCTGGGCGCAGACCTGCATGGCGCTGGAAGACACTGTGGAACAGCTGGAAGCGGCCCTCGGCCCGGTGCTGGTGCGCCGGATGCAGGCAAAGCTCTGGCAGGCGCTGTACTTTGACTACAATTTTGCGCAGCCATTCCTGCCACAGCTGGAGCGCAACCTCGGCTGGCTGCAGGGGGAAATGGCAAAACTGACCGCTTATCAGGCAAAATTGAAGAATGCATCAAAATAATTGATTGATGTGTTTTAAATGATTGATAATTAAGGCCGTTTTCGGGCAAAAGTGAGTTGTTTTACTGCAGAATGTGTGCTATACTTCACGAGTGTAAAGCAAAACTGTACGACACACGCTTACAATCATTGCTTTCCGGCGCGGCACCTGTAGGCTGCGCAAGCGAAAAATAGAGGAGATAGATCATTATGCGTAAAATCACTCGTCGTTCCTTCCTGGCTGCTGCCGCTGCCTGCGGCGCTGCTGCTGCCCTGACTGCCTGCGGCGGTTCTTCTGCATCCACTGCAGCTTCCTCCACCGCATCTTCCGCTGCTGCTTCTGCGGCAGCCGCTGATGGCCAGACCTATACCATCGGTATCTGCCAGCTGGTGCAGCATGCCGCTCTGGACGCTGCCACCCAGGGCTTCCAGGATGTCCTGACCGAGGAGTTCGGCGATAACGTCACCTTCGACCTGCAGAACGCACAGGGCGATTCCGCCACCTGCGCCACCATCACCAACGGCTTCGTTTCCGCAGGCGTGGACCTGATCATGGCAAACGCCACCCCCGCCCTGCAGGCTGCACAGGCTGCCACCGACACCATCCCCATCCTGGGCACCTCCGTCACCGAGTATGGCGTGGCCCTGGGCCTGGACAACTACGACGGCACCGTGGGCGGCAACGTCTCCGGCACTTCCGACCTGGCTCCCCTGGGCGAGCAGGCCGATATGATCGTGGAGTGGCTGCCCGATGTGAAGAATGTCGGCCTGCTGTACTGCTCTGCTGAGGCAAACAGCCAGTACCAGGTGGACGAGGTCCAGAAGTATCTGGAAGCCAAGGGCGTCACCGCTACCCAGTACGCTTTCTCGGATTCCAACGATCTGTCCTCCGTCTGCCAGCAGGCTGCGAACGAGAACGACGCACTGTATGTTCCCACCGATAACACCGTTGCTGCCAACACCGGCATCGTGGACGGCATCTGCCGCCCGGCCAAGAAGCCCGTGTTCACAGGCGAGGAGGGCATCTGCTCCGGCTGCGGCGTGGCTACCCTGTCCATCAGCTACTACGATCTGGGCCGCACCACCGGTGAGATGGCAGTGAAGATCCTGAAGGGCGAGGCCGACATCTCTACTATGCCCATTGAGAACACCAATGTGACCAAGAAGTACAACAAGGCCATCTGCGATGATCTGGGCCTGACCGTTCCCGAAGGCTACGAGGAGATCGAGGGCTAAGGCACTCTCGGGAAAACAAACATAAAAATCAGCGGAGAAGGGCGAAAAATGGCCTTTCTCCGCTTTCCCGTATCCGACGGGAGATGAAAAAAGTGTATCAGAAACAGGAGGAATTGTTTTGGACATCATTGCAAGACTGGCAAACCTGCCGGGCGCTCTGCCGGGTGCCTGTGCACAGGGCCTTATCTGGGGCATCATGGCCATCGGCGTTTATCTCACCTACCGCATCCTGGATGTGGCCGACCTGACCGTGGACGGCTCCTTCGGCACCGGCGGCGCTGTGTGCGTCATGTGCCTGCTCTCTGGCCAGAACGTCTGGGTCTCGCTGCTCATGGCGCTGCTGGCGGGCCTGCTGGCAGGCCTTGTCACCGGCCTGTTGCACACCTTCATGGGCATCCCGGCCATTCTGGCCGGCATCCTGACCCAGCTGGCTCTCTACTCCATCAACCTGAAGATCATGGGCAAAGCCAACCAGTCCATCAACGTGGATAAGTACGGCCTGCTCATCTCCCTGCGCTGGGTCAAGGAGTTCGCGCTGCACAACCCCATCATCATGGTCATCATCGCCACGGCGGTGGTCATCGCGGTGCTGTACTGGTTCTTCGGCACCGAGCTGGGCTGCGCCATCCGCGCCACCGGCTCCAACCCCGCCATGTCCCGCGCACAGGGCATCAACACCAACTTCAACATCGTGCTGGGCCTGGCTGTGTCCAACGGCCTGGTGGCCCTGTCCGGTGCGCTGCTGAGCCAGTATCAGGGCTTTGCGGATGTCGGCATGGGCCGCGGTGCCATCGTCATCGGTCTGGCAGCCGTCATCATCGGCGAGGCCATCTTCAGCCGCATCTTCCACAACTTCGCCCTCAAGATGGTGTCCGTCTCGCTGGGTGCCATCATCTACTACATCGTCATCCAGCTGGTGCTGACCCTGGGCTTCGACGCCAACCTGCTGAAGCTGCTGAGCGCTTCCGTGGTGGCCATTTTCCTTGCCGTGCCGTACTGGAAGGGCAAGTACTTCTCGAAGCCGGTGAAGAAGGCAAAGGAGGACGCAAAAAATGCTTGAGATCCAGAATGTTTCCAAGACCTTTAACGCTGGCACGGTCAACCAGAAAACGGCCCTGAACGGCCTGAACCTGAAGCTGAACGAGGGCGACTTCGTCACCGTCATCGGCGGCAACGGCGCAGGCAAATCCACCATGCTGAACGCCGTGGCCGGTGTGTGGCCGGTGGACGAGGGCAAGATCCTCATTGACGGCGTGGACGTTACCCGCCTGAGCGAGCACCAGCGCGCCGCCTACATCGGCCGCGTGTTCCAGGACCCCATGACCGGCACTGCCGCCACCATGCAGATCGAGGAAAACCTTGCCCTGGCGGCCCGCCGCGGCAAACCCCGCACCCTGCGCATCGGCATCACCAAGGCGGAGCGGGAGCAGTACCGTGAACTGCTCAAAACGCTGGACCTGGGCCTGGAAGACCGTCTGACCGCCCGTGTGGGTCTGCTGTCCGGCGGCCAGCGTCAGGCGCTGACCCTGCTGATGGCCACTATGAACAAGCCCAAGCTCCTGCTGCTGGACGAGCACACCGCCGCCCTTGACCCCAAGACCGCCCTCAAGGTGCTGACCCTCTCGGCCAAGATCGTGGAGGAGAACCACCTGACCACCATGATGATCACCCACAACATGAAGGACGCCATCAAGTATGGCAACCGCCTGATCATGATGCACGAGGGCCATATCATCTACGACGTGGCAGGCGAGGAAAAGAAGAACCTGCACGTCTCCGACCTGCTGGCCAAGTTCCAGATCGCCAGCGGCGGCGAGTTTGCAAACGACCGCATGATCCTTTCCAACTAAGTTCCGGCACACAGGCGCCTGCCCGTTTGGGTGGGCGCTTGTTTTTTGCCTGCATTGTGTTACAATAAAACCATTCCAAAGACAGGGGAGAAGGAAAAATGGTCGATCATATCGAGATCCGCGGCGCACGGGTGCACAACCTGAAAAATGTGGACGTGGATGTGCCGCTGGGCAAGATCGTGGGCGTGGCGGGTGTGTCCGGCTCGGGCAAATCCAGCCTTGCACTGGGTGTGCTGTATGCCGAGGGCTCCCGGCGGTATCTGGATGCCCTTTCCACCTACACCCGCCGCCGCATGACCCAGGCAGCCAAGGCCACCGTGGACGAGGTGCTGTACGTCCCGGCGGCGCTGGCTCTGCACCAGCGGCCCGCCGTGCCCGGCATCCGCAGCACCTTTGGCACCGGCACCGAGCTGCTGAACAGTCTGCGGCTGATGTACTCCCGCCTGTCCAGCTACCCCTGCCCGCAGTGCGGCCACTGGCTGGAGCCCAGCCTTGCCGTGGCGGCCGAAAAGCCGCTGGTCTGTCCGGTGTGCGGGGCCAGCGTGCGGGCGCTCTCGGCGGAGGAATTCGCCTTCAACAGCCAGGGCGCCTGCCGCACCTGCAGCGGCACCGGCACCGTGATGACTGTGGACGAGAGCACCCTTGTGCCGGACGACTCCCTCACCATCGACGAGGGTGCGGTGGCCCCCTGGAAAAGCCTGATGTGGTCGCTGATGACCGACATCTGCCGCGAGATGGGCGTGCGCACCGATGTACCCTTCCGTGATTTGACCAACAAGGAAAAGGACATCGTCTTCCACGGCCCGGCCGAGAAAAAGCACATTTTCTACCACAACAAAAACTCCAATCAGGCCGGGGAGCTGGATTTCACCTACTTCAACGCCACCTACACGGTGGAAAACGCCCTCTCCAAGGTCAAGGACGAGAAGGGCATGAAGCGGGTGGAAAAGTTTTTGCGGCAGGGCGTCTGCCCGGACTGCGGCGGCTCCCGCCTGACGGCAGCGGCCCGCACGCCGCGCCTGCGAGGCATTACGCTGGATAAGGCCTGCCAGATGACCCTTGCCCAGCTCACCGACTGGGTGGCAGGCGTGCCGGACAGCCTGCCGGAAGAAATGCGCCCCATGGCCCGGAATATCTGTGAGTCCTTCCAGACGGTGGCGGCGCGGCTGCTGTCGCTGGGGCTTAGTTACCTGACGATGGACCGCGCGGCATCCACCCTCTCCACGGGTGAGCGTCAGCGGATGCAGCTGGCCCGCGCCGTGCGCAACCGCACCACCGGCGTGCTGTATGTTCTGGATGAGCCGTCCATCGGCCTGCATCCCTCCAACATCGAGGGCCTGACCGACGTGATGCACGACCTGATCGCCGACGGCAACTCGGTGGTGCTGGTGGACCACGACACCCAAATTTTAAAGGAAGCCGACTGGCTCATCGAGATGGGCCCGGAAGCCGGTGCAAAGGGCGGGCACATCATCGCACAGGGGGCCATCCCGGAAATTGAAGCAAATGCTGCCTCCCAGATCGGGCCGTTTCTCGCGGGCCGGGCGGGCGTCCATGCGCGGCCCCGTACACCGGAAAATGAGCTGTTCGCGCTGGGGCGCATCCACCTTTCCACGGACGCCATCCACACCGTGAAGCCGCTGGAACTGGACCTGCCCAAAGGGCGGCTCACCGTCGTCACGGGTGTGTCCGGCAGCGGCAAGACCACCCTCATTCTGGAAAGCCTCATCCCGGCGCTGCAGGCCAAAGTGAACGGCACCGCTCTGCCGGGGCATGTGAAGGCTGTGGAAGCAGACGGCATCGCGCAGGTGAAGCTCATCGACGCGACGCCCATCGGCATCAATGTGCGTTCCACGGTAGCCACCTATGCCAACGTGCACGACGAGCTGCGCAAGCTCTTTGCCAAAACGCCGGACGCGAAGGACCACGGCTATAAGGCGGGCGACTTCTCCTACAACACCGGCAAACTGCGGTGCCCTACCTGCGACGGCACTGGTGTCATCAGTCTGGACGTGCAGTTCCTGCCGGACGTGGATGTGCCCTGCCCGGACTGCGGCGGCTCCCGCTACAGCCGGGAAGCGGCGGCAGTCAAGCTGCCCACGGCGGGCGGCGGGGCGGCCTCCATGGCCGATCTGATGGACATGGACGTGTCCACCGCGCTGGATGCCTGCGCCGACCGCAAGCTGGTGCGCCAGCGCCTGCAGGTGCTGAAGGAGCTGGGCCTTGGCTACCTGACCCTCGGCGAAGAAACGCCCAGCCTTTCCGGCGGCGAGGCCCAGCGGCTCAAGCTGGCCAGCGAGATGGGCCGCGGGCAGGCCGACAGCGTGTTCGTGTTCGATGAGCCCACCATCGGCCTGCACCCGCTGGACGTGCAGACCCTGCTGGGCGTGTTCCAGAAGCTGATCGAGAATGGGGCCACGGTGGTGGTCATCGAGCATGATCTGGACGTCATCCGCAACGCGGACTATATCGTGGATATGGGCCCGGGCGGCGGCGACGCAGGCGGCCGCATCGTGGCGGCAGGCACCCCGGAACAGGTGAAGCAGGACCCGGAGAGCATCACGGGACGGTATATCTGAATCAGACAAGCAAAAACGGACAGCTGTGCAGGCAATGCAGGGCTGTCCGTTTTGTTTGCGGCCGCAGCAAAAATCCCCGCCGGGGAGAACACCCGACGGGGATCAGAGCGCGCGTAAGAGGGAAAGGGGGCGCTTACAGCAGCTCGTTGTGCACGGTGCCGCCCACGGTCAGGGTGGGCACATCGCCGGTGTGAAGGAGCTGGGCTTCGTCGTCCTCGCCGCCCAGAGCCAGCAAAGCGGAAAGGCTCAGGGTGGTGGTTTTAAGGTTGGTCACAAAAGTGATGCTCTCCGCGCCGGAAGCCTGCAGCTCGCGCAGCACGGGCAGCGGCGCAAGGAGGGTGGCAGTGTCCAGGCCGTCGCGGCGGGCATCCACGATGTAATTGCCGCTCTCGGTGCGGGTCTCAAAAGCCACGTCTGCGCCGTTGGCATCCACCACGCGCAGGTGCAGGGCAGCGGGCACGGCAGCGGCGGTGGTGTCGGGCTGGGCCGGCTCCGGCTGGGGGATGGTGCGCTGCAGGTGGCAGATGGTGCACTCCTCATAGGTGCCGTCTTCGCTGGTGAGCCACTCGTGCTTCATGGCGTCAAAGGTGGAACCGGCCGGGATGGGTAGCTCAAGGTCTTCCACGCCTTCGTCCTCGCAGTGCCAGATAATGGTGGTGTCGGTGCGGGAAGCAATGGTGTACACGTGGTCGCCGCGCACATAACGGAACGGCTCACCGGTCACAGTAACAGAGCCGTCTTCGTTCTGAACCACAGCAGAATGGTTGTAGTAGACGATCCCGCTGTCTTCTGAGACAACGAATCGATCGGAGCCCGCTATGTTATACTTCGGGTCACCGGGTTCATAAACAGAAAACGTTTCGCCATCGGAAATGTAGTAGTTATTTATGAGCCAAGAAGAAATATCGAAGGAAGAACCGTTTTTACTGCTTCCACTTTTACTGCTTCCGCTTCCGCCCACCGCGGTCAGACTGCCGGAAACCAGATGCACGTCGTTATTGAATTCGTTATAGTAATTGGCGTTGTTATAGTAACCGCCGCCGCCGGTCGCAGTTCCGCTTTCGGACACTGCATTGCCGCCTGCTACGGTGACTGCACTGTTCGAGATCGTTATTTTGCCGGAGTTGCGATCGATTCCCCTGCCGCCGGTCGCGTTGCCGGAGCCGGAAGCCTGCGCATTCCCGCCCTGCGCAAGGAGAGTGACGTGATCGATCTGGTAGCTGTCAGCGGCAGTACCTATAATATTAGCACCTGTGCCGCCCCAAACATCTTTTCCGCTACTGCTGCTGTTTCCGCCGATCGCAGAAATATGGCTGTCAGAAATGTTGGATTTCAGACCATCGTAATTGCCAATACCGAGGCCGAGACCGCCGCTGGAGTAGTCGGCAGTGGAGTTGTTCACACTTCCACCGGTCGCAGAAAGAGAAGACCCGGTCATGTTGAGGACATCTGCAGACAGGCCGGTTCCGCCGTAGGATAATGAGCCGCCGACATCGCCGCCGACGGCAGTGATGGAAGTGTCAATGATTGACAGATCTTTGGCGCAGATCCCGTCGGAGCTAACATAGCCAGAGTCTTTGGAATATCCCCCTTTGGCGGTCAGAGATCCGCCGTCCTTGTCAGCATCGGTGAGGGTGAGGGTTCCGTCGAGGTGCCCGCTGTGCAGGCCGGCGAGAGAGCCGTGTGCAGAATCATACGTGCTGCTGCCGCTGATCAGCTCATTTTTGCCGTCCAGCTCCAGCGTCACGCTACCTTTGCCGGTGATGTTCATCGCGTCTTCTGTGGAGGAACTTGCGTCCACCTTCAGGTTCCGCAGGATGATGTTCAGCGTGTCGGTACAATTGTTGACGATCTTGACCACGTTCTCCACCACCGAGCTGACGACCGACGTGTTCTCCTCGGCCGGGGCTTCGTAGGTGACGGTCTCGTCTTCGGGGTCGGCGGCTTTTTCGGCCGGTGCGGCGGCTTCCGGCGCGGGTTCGGGCTTCGTCACCTGCACATCGGGGTCCACGGTGTAATCGCCGTATTCGATCACGGTGCCGTCCTCGGTCTCGGTGACGGTGCGCTCCGGCTCGGCGGGGGTGTCCTCAGCTTCGTCGCCGGTATCCACGGCCGGGGCAGACAGCTCCAGCGTTGCGGGCTCAGCGGCCGCATCCTCTGCGTCGGCATCGTCCGCTGCGGCATCTTCGGTGCCCTCTGCGTCAGCGGTTTCGGGCGCTTCAGCTTCGTCAGCCGGGGCTGCATCTTCTTCGGCCGGGGCTTCCTCGTCCTCGGTCTCCGCCGGTGCGGGTTCGGCGGCGTCGTTCTGGGAGGCAGGTGCCTGGGTGTTGTCGCCGGTGATGATGATATCATCCGTGCCGTCGCCGTCGTCCTCCACCTTCTGGCCGCCCACCTGGATGGTCTTGCTGCCGTCTGCATCCACAGTGATGTTCACACTGCCCTGGCTGACATCACAGATGTAGGCCGCCGTGACGGCGGGGGCTGCCGCAGACAGCGCCATGCTCAGAGCCAGCGTTGCGGCGGCCGTTCGTTTGAGTGTTTTTCGCAACCGCATAAGAAAAAACCTCCTGTGTGTTCAATGTCTGGATGCTCCTGCATTTTAGCGGAATGGACAAAAAACGGGGGCACCTCTTAAAACATTTTAGCATAGGGGGGGGGGGTAAAATCAAGAGAAACGTGAAAAAAGTAAAGAAAAACACGAAGAATCGCGCAAAAAACGCCTCCCGGGCTTTCCGGGAGGCGTCGGCGCGTATAAGGGTTTACCGCTTGATATCGTAGTTCATGTTCATCAGGTTGCGGATGGAGCTCACATCGTCGGTGATGTTGGCATCGCCGTGGATGGTATGCTTGATGGCGCTGCTTGCCACCGCAAAGTTGATCATGTCCATGGCGCGGTAGTTGTGCAGCATGGCGTAGATCAAGCCGCTGGCAAAGGCGTCGCCGCCGCCCACACGGTCAAGGATGTTAAATGTGAACAGCTTGCTCTCGAAGGTGTGGCCGTCGTACCACATAAAGGCCTTCAGGCTGTTCTCGCTGCCGCTGTGGGCGTAGCGCACATGGCGGGCGATGCACTTGAGGTTCGGGTAGCGCTCGATGAAGTGCTGGAAGATCTCATCCTGCTGCTCGTAGCTGGGCTGCAGGGGCACGCCGTCCTTCCAGTCGCCCTTGCTGTGGTCGTTCTCGTCCTTCCACAGGTGGTAGGGCTCGATGCCCAGCAGCACGTCCACATAGGGCAGGCACTCGGTGCAGAAGTCGCGGGCTTCTTCCCAGGTCCACAGGGTGGAGCGGAAGTTGCCGTCAAAGCTGACGGTTAGACCCTTCTTCTTGGCCACCTTGAGCATATCCAGAATGAGGGTACGGCAGTTGGGGGCCAGTGCTGGGGTAATGCCGCTCAGGTGCAGCCAGTCGAAGCCGTCCAGCAGGGCGTCCAGGTCCACCTGCGAGAAGTCGTACTCGGTGATGGCGCTGTGCTTGCGGTCGTAGATGACCTTGGAAGCGCGAATGCCGTAGCCGGTCTCAAGGTAATAAGTACCCAGACGGTTCGAGGGGGTCTCGTCCGGCTCGGTGAGGATCATGGGCGTGCAGTGCACATCGTTGGAGCGCAGCCAGCGCACCGCGCTCTTGCCCAGACTGTTGTTGGGCACCACGCTGAAGAAGGTGCTGTCCACGCCCAGGTTTGCCAGCGCCAACGCAATGTTGGCCTCGCTGCCGCCATAGCTGGCCTCAAAGCTGGACGCCATGCGGATCTTTTCATAGTTCGGCGGGGTGAGACGCAGCATGATCTCGCCGCAGGTGATGAACTTCTGCCCGTTGGGTTCGCTGCCAAGGATGGGATTGTAGTGTTCCATAACGCTCCTCCTGAATATTGATAAGCTCACGAGCTCTGTTAACACATCGTTGTATCCATTATAATCCGCCGCAGCCGGGATTGCAAGCACTTGCGCGGAAATGCAAGAGAAAATAATCGCCCTTTTTTGGAAGATTTGACGAATTATACCCCCGTCAAATCAAAGCTGGGCGTATACTCCTCCTTCGCGCTGCTTTTCTGCTGCATGTACCCCTGCACAAGCCCCTTGTCCATGGCGTAGTTCACCACCCGGCGGTACTCGTAGGTGGTGATGCGCCGCCCGATGCCGTGCTCGGCGGCTTTGTAGAAGGGGGTATACTGGCTCATGACGCTGGGCAGAAAACACCCCGGGTCGGCGTCGTTCCAGGCGGCCATCTGGTCCAGCACCGCAAAGCTGTCGTCCACATGGCCCGGCAGGGCGAGGTGCCGCAGGATGACGCCCTTTTGCAGGATGCCGTCCGCGTCGAACATCGGACGCCCGGCCTGCGCCATCATGGCTTCAATGGCAGGCTTTGCCTGCGCGAAGTAGTCCGGCGCGGAGGAAAGCTCGGCCGAGAGGGCAGAGGACACATACTTTAGATCGGCCAGCCAGATGTCGATGTACCCGCGCCATGCTTCCACGCTTTCCACCGTCTCGTAGCCGCCGGTGTTGCACACGATGGGCAGGCGCAGGCCCTTTTCCCGGGCAATGTCCAGCGCGGCGATGATCCATGGCCGCCACTGGCCGGGCGTGACCAGATTGATGTTGTGGGCACCCTGCGCCTGTAAGCTGAGAAAAATCTCGGCCAGGTGTTCCACGGTGATCTCTTTGCCCAGCCCTTCGGCGCTGATGGGGTAGTTCTGACAGAAGCAGCACTTGAGCGTGCAGCCGGAGAAGAACACCGTGCCGCTGCCTTTGGTGCCGCTGATGCAGGGCTCCTCCCAGTAGTGCAGGGCCGCGCGGGCGGCTTTCAGGGTGCCGCCTGCCCCGCAGAAACCGGTGCGCCCGGCGGCACGGTCAGCCCCGCACCGGCGCGGGCAGAGGGTGCAGTGGGTGGGAATGGAAACGAAATCGCTTTTCGGCATAATATCCAAAGTCCTTTGCAGAAAGTTTGTCAGCCCCAGTATACCACTTTTCGCCCCGGACGTGCTATACTATAGAATAAGGAAAAAATAATACATGAAACGCAACATCTTTGCAAGGCCCCTGCGGCGGGCCGCAGGCAGAGCGCTGTTGGCGATGGAGGAGACCATGCGCACCGAGACCGACGAGATTCGTGACAACCTGAAATACCTGACCCTGCTCTCGCGGGATTACCCCTCGCAGGCGGCAGCGGCCAGCGAGATCATCAGCACGCAGGCCCTGCTCAAGCTGCCCAAGGGCACCGAGCACTTCATGAGCGACCTGCACGGCGAAAACGAAGCTTTTGTGCACATCCTGAACTCGGCCTCCGGCGTCATCCGCGAAAAGGTGGATCAGGTGCTGGGCGAGGCCGTGCCGGAACACACCCGCGCTGAGCTGGCCACCCTGATCTATTACCCGAATGAAAAACTGCCCCAGCTCAAGGCCCGCTGTGCCGACGAAGAAGCGCTGGACCAGTGGTATACCGAAACATTGCTGCGGCTCATCGATATCTGCCGTCTGGTGTCCTCCAAACACACCCGGGAGCATGTGCGCAAGTGCCTGCCCGCCAGCTGCGGCTACATTCTGGACGAGCTGCTCCACGCCCATTTCGAGGACCACGACAAGGACCTGTACTATGGTCAGATCGTGGGCAGCATCATTGAAAACGGCCGTGCCGACCGCTTCATCGTGCGGCTGTGTGAGCTCATCAAGCACCTGGCTGTGGACAAGCTGCACATCGTGGGCGATCTGTTCGACCGCGGGCCGCGCCCGGATATCATCCTCGATCTGCTCATGCGCCACCATAACGTGGACATCCAGTGGGGCAACCACGACGTGGTGTGGATGGGCGCGGCGGCCGGCAGCCCCATCTGCATCTGCACCGTGCTCAAGACCACGCTGGCCTACCACAACCACGGCATGATCGAGGATTGCTACGGCATCAACCTGCGCCACTTGCAGCGTATGGCCGAGCAGTATTACGGCGAGGACGACCTTTCCATCTGGATGCCCCACACCGACGCTGCCCGCGGCCCCTATACAAAAGGAATGCTGCACCGCTGTGCCGTGATGCACAAGGCCATCAGCATCCTGATGTTCAAGCTGGAGTGTCAGGTCATCGACCGCAACCCGGACTTCCAGATGCAGGGCCGCGACTACCTGCGCCGCATCGACTGGGAAAAGCACACCGTGAAGATCGGGGAGAAGGAGTACCCCCTGCGGGATGCATCCTTCCCCACGGTGGACCCCGCCGCCCCGGCGGCGCTGAACGCGGACGAGCAGCTGGTGCTGCGCAAACTGGTGAGCTCTTTCCGCCAGAGCGAAAAGTTGCAGCAGCATGTGGAGTTCCTGTACGCCAAGGGCAGCGTGTACCACATTGAAAACGGCAACCTGCTCTACCACGGGGCTGTGCCCATGACCAGCCTGGGTGCCTTTGCCATGGAGCGATTCGAGGGCCATCGCTACTCCGGCCGGGCCCTCATGGACTACTGCGACGCCCGTGCCCGCCGGGGCTACTATGCGCCCGAGGGCAGCGCCGCCCGCCAGAGCGGACAGGACTTTTTGTGGTATCTGTGGTGCGGCAAGCTTTCGCCGCTGTTCGGCCGCAGCGCCATGACCACCTTTGAACGGCTCTATGTGGAGGACAGTTCCACCCACACCGAGGTGAAGGACCCCTATTATACATGGTACAATGATGAGGCCGTCTGCCGCCGTATTCTGGCCGAGTTCGGCCTGCCGGGCTCGAGCCACATCGTCAACGGCCATGTGCCCGTGCGCGAAAAGAACGGCGAGAGCCCCATCAAGGGCGGCGGGCGTCTGGTGGTGATCGACGGCGGTTTCTGCCGCGCCTACCACGAAAAGACCGGCATCGCGGGATACACGCTGGTGTATTCCAGCCGTACCATGTCCCTGCGCACCCACCAGCCCTTTGAGAGCGCCGAGAAGGCTGTGAAAGAAAACTTGGACATTATTTCCCAGAAAAACGTTCTGGAAACGGAAAATCATCGCATCCTCGTGGAGGACACAGACGAAGGCGAAGTGCTGCGGGAGCGGGTGCACGACCTCAAACAGCTGGTGACGGCCTACCAGCTGGGCTGGATCACCGAGACCCGGTGCGAGGATCATGTGTGGTAAAGTGCGACGGCAGCATACTTTTTTGCCCGTTTTTCTGTAAAATTTCTGAAAAAGAAATCAAATTTTCCGAATAATCGTCGTGATTATGGGCAAAACAGAAAATAATGAAACTTTACCAAACGGGACTTTGCTTTTTTGTGAAAGTTGTGTATAATAAGATAGCTGTAACTGCGCGGCACTGTTTGCTGTGCCCGCGCGGCAGCCAACGTAAAAATGCTTTCACGAACCTTAACAGGCCTGCTGCGACCGGGCCTTTGACAAGGAGATCATAAAATTGGAGAAATTTGTTATTACGGGCGGCAAGCCCCTGCACGGCGAAGTTACCATCTCGGGTGCAAAGAATGCGGCGGTGGGCATTCTGCCGGCCACCATTCTGGCTGCGGATGTCTGCGTGATCGAGAATCTGCCGGACATCAGTGATGTGGCGGTGAGCCTGAAGATCCTCAGCGTGCTGGGTGCACAGATCAAGATGCTGAACCGCAACACCTACGAGATCGACACCACCCACCTCACCGGTACCAATGTGCCGGACGATCTGTCCCGCCAGATGCGCGCCAGCTATTACTTCCTGGGCGCACTGCTGTCCCGCTTTGGCAAGGCACAGGTGGCCATGCCTGGCGGCTGCAATCTGGGCCCCCGCCCCATCGACCAGCACCTGAAGGTGTTCAGCGCACTGGGTGCAGAGGACAGCGTGGACTACGGCATGATCACCGTGCGCGCCAAGGAGCTGAACGGTGCCCACATCTTCTTTGATAAGGTCAGCGTGGGCGCGACCATGAACGGCATGCTCTCCGCTGTGATGGCAAAGGGTCAGACCATTCTGGAAAACTGCGCCAAGGAGCCCCATGTGGTGGACCTGGCAAACTTTTTGAACATGTGCGGTGCCGACGTGCGCGGCGCAGGCACCGATGTCATCAAGGTGCGCGGCGTGGAAAAGATGCACGGCTGCACCTACAGCATCATCCCGGACCAGATCGAGGCCGGCAGCTACATGGTGGCAGCCGCGGCCACCGGCGGTGACGTGCTGGTGAAGAACGTCACCCCGAAGCACCTGGAGCCCATCACCGCAAAGCTGCGCCGTGCGGGCGTGGAAGTGGAAGAATTCGACGATGCTGTGCGCGTGCGCCGCACCGGCGACCTGCTGCCGCTGAAGATCAACACCATGCCGCACCCGGGCTTCCCCACCGACATGCAGCCCCTGATGGGCGTGCTGCTGAGCGTGGCGAAGGGCACCAGCACCATCACCGAGAGCGTGTGGGACAATCGCTTCCGCTATGTGGACGAGCTGCGCAAGATGGGCGCCAACGTGCAGGTGGACGGTCAGGTTGCCGTGTTTGAGGGCGTGGACAAGCTCACGCCCGCGCCGCTGCGTGCGCTGGACCTGCGTGCCGGTGCCGCCATGGTGGTGGCGGGCCTGATGGCCGACGGCACCAGCGAGATCGAGGAGATCGGCCACATTGAGCGCGGCTACGAGAACATCGTGGAGAAGCTGCAGGCTCTGGGTGCGGACATCAAGAAGGTGGACCGCACCCCCGCAGCGCTGGAACAGGCACTGTAAACCGTTCATAACAAAAACAAACAGCCTGCTGCATCACGCGGTAGGCTGTTTTTGAGTACATCAGAGGTCCTTCATGGCAGAATTCATCTCGTTATATTCCGGTTCCTCCGGCAACTGCAGCGTGGTGCGCTGCGGGCAGCGGTATCTCATCGTAGACATGGGCAAGGGGGTGCGCACCACTTCGGCGGCGCTCAAGGCGCTGGACCTTGCCATCAGCGACTGCGACGGCATTCTTGTCACCCATGAGCACAGCGACCATGTGAAGGGGCTTTCCACCTTCCTCAAAAAGAACCCGCTGCCGGTGTACGGTGCGGCGGCTACGCTGGATTTTCTGGACGCCAACGGCATCGTGCCGCCCAGCTGCGAGCTGAACACACTGGAGGGCAGGGAAGAAGACGTGGGTGCCTTTGGGGTGCAGAGCTTCCCCACCAGCCACGATGTGCCCTGTGTGGGCTACCGCATCCACACCCCGGACGGCAAGACCATGACCATCGCCACCGACCTGGGCGTGCTGACCCCGCCGGTGCACGAGGCGCTTTCCGGCTGCGACCTTGTGGCGCTGGAAAGCAACTACGACCTGCACATGCTGCGCACCGGGCCGTACCCGTACTATCTGCGCAGCCGCATCGAGAGCACCCGGGGGCATCTCTCCAACGACGAGTGTTCGGCAAAGCTGCTGGAACTCATTCAGGAGGGCTGCAAGCGGTTCGCCCTGTGCCACCTCTCGCAGGAGAACAATACACCGGCATTGGCGCTGCAGACCGTGTTCAACACGCTGGGCGCAGCGGGCGTTGTGCCGGAAAAGGACTGCGTGGTGCAGGCCCAGCGGCGCAACGAGATCAGCCCGGTATTGGAGTTCTGAGTAAAAGAAAAAGCAGCGCGTATGCGCTGCTTTTTCTTTTACTCATTTGCCTTTTGGGTGCGAATGTCGTCGCCCGCAAACAGGCAGGGGACGAAAGCGGAAAGGCGGCTGGAAATTTTTTCGGTATACAGCTTTTCCAGCAGGGCACCGTCGGTGATGTTGGTGGTGACGATGGTGGGCAGCTTTGCGCCCAGACGGTTGTTGAGCAGGCTGTACAGGCTGCTGATGAGGAAGGCTGAGTTGAACTCCGAGCCGAGATCATCCAGAATGAGCAGGTCGGCATTTGCGGCAGTCTGCAGCAGCGTTTCTTCCTCGTCGGCCGGGTCGGAGCCGAAGTGCAGGCCTTCGAGCTTGGAGAAAAAGTCCGGGCTGGAAACGTAGATCACGTCATAGCCTTTTTCCAGCACGATGCCTGCAATGGCGAGGGCGGCGTGGGTCTTACCGAGGCCCGCATTGCCAAAGAGCATCAGGCTCTCGCTGTGGTGGTCGAAATCTTCTGCGTAGCTGCGCAGATCGGCCAGCAGGTCGGCCATGTATGGACGGATGGCACCGCCCACCTTATCGTCGGTGCGGCTGGGGTAGTAGCGCAGTTCCATGGTGTCGAAGCTGGAAATGGACAGGCTGGACAGCGCTTCGATCTCCCTGCGGCGCAGCAGCTGCATCACCTTGTGGACGCATTCGCAGGTGCGGCCGTTCACGCTGCCGGTGTCCTGACATTTCGGGCAGGTGAAGTGTGGTTCCAGCGCGTCGGCGGGGCGGCCGCTCTCAGCCAGCAGGGCGGTCAGTTTCTGGCGGGCGTCGGCCAGGGCGGCGGCGGCCTCGGCGCGGTCTTTGCCCGCAGCCCCGGCCAGTGCACAGCGGATGCCCCGGATGCGCACTTCTTCTTCCGCGTGGCGCAAGGCGGGCACAGCGGCTTCGGCCTGGGCGCGGGCGTCCTCGGCGCGGGCGCGAGCCATCTGCCGCCGGGCGGCTACGGTACGCAGGGCTTCCTGATACAGTTCATTTTTGGTACGCATGGCTTCTCCTTATTCCGGCTTCTTTTTCAGCGGACGGCGGCGGGCGGCGTTCTTGAGGAAGTCGTTGCCGCTGGGGGCCTCGCGGTCCACCCGGATGTTCCGGCTGGCCCCTGCGGCGGCCACCGGGGCACGCACATCGTGCACGGTGCGCAGCCCCTTGGCGTTCCAGGTCTTGAGGATGCTGTTCCAGTACCACAGGTCGCGCTTCGGGCCCGCCTGCACGGCGGCTTCCTGCACCATGGCGTCGTCGTAGCCGTACACCTCATACCACCGGGCAATGGCCTTGCGCCCGCCGAGGGTCAGCTCGGTCTCCGGGATGCCCAGCAGGCCGCTGACGTACTGCTCGCGGCTCTGGCGCAGGGCCAGCAGCTGCAGGTGGGCGTCGGCCTGCTCGCCGGTCTCCACGCCCTCGGCACGCCAGACTTTCAGCTCGTGCAGCACCGAAGCCATGGTGCGCTTGCCCCGGCCCGCCATGTAGGCCACGCAGAGCATGACCGTCTCGGGCGCGTAGCCCTCCTGCACATAGAGATTGACCAGCTTTTCCATCTCGCCGTGGGTCAGGGCGCGGCCAAACCCGGCCTGTGCGCAGTCGATGAGGCTGGAGATCATGGGGTCGGTGCGGCTGGCGGCGGCGATCTCGGCCCAGGTCATGGGTGCGGGGGCACTGGGCTCCTCGCCCGGGGCGGCATTTTCTTCATATTTTTCCAGCAGCCCTGCGCCCGCCCAGAAGGAAAGGGCACTCTCGGCACTGATGCGGCTGCGCAGCTTGAGGTCTGCACAGATCTTTTCCGGGTCGGTGATGCCGGTGGCCAGCACATACAGCGCCACTCGCACATTGTATTCCTCGGCGATGCCCAGCTTGGAAAACACCAGCTGCGGCACGGCAATGGTGTCACCCTTGAGCTCTTTCAAACGATAGATCATTCTTTTATTCCTCTGCTTGTTCTTCGGCGGGCGGCTCCCACGGGTCGCAGTCCATCATGTCCGGGCAGTGCTTCCAGCGGTCCGGCTCGGCGTTGAAGGCGTCCTGCAGGCACTGGGCGGCAGCGGCGCGGCCCTCGTCGGTCAGCGGGAACACCTGCTGCATCCGCAGGGCTGGGTCGGTCTTTTCCAGCGTCCAGGGGTCCGGCCAGTAGTCCACGGTGAGGATGGCTTCGTCCTTGATGGCACCCTCGCCGCCGTCCGGGTCGGGCACGCTGCGCTTGCCCGGGGTGAGCCGGTAGCGCAGGCCGTATTCGTTGCCGCTGTAAGTGTTTTTGCATTTGAAGTAATGCAGCAGGGGAACAAAGATCATGATGCAGAAGGTCCTTTCCGGCAAAAGGCATGGCCCTTTGCGCAATCAATTCTATTATAAGGCCACCGGGCCAAAATGCAACTGCTTTTGTGAGGACGAGGGCAAAAAAAGAGCACCCGACAGGGGCGCTCCTGAAAATCAATAGCGGTTATAGATCTGCCCACGGTTGCCGATGTCGATCACACAGACGACCAACTTGCCGTGATCGACCGTATAAATGATCCGGTAAGAGCCGACGCGCAGACGGAACAATTCGGCGTGACCTTTCAGCTGCTTGATATCACCGCGCTCCGGCAGTGCATGAATGGCTTCCATGATTCGGCGCTGCTGCTCCTCGGGCTGCTTTTTGAGAAACTTGACCACTGCTTTTTCATACAGGATCGTATAACTCATAAAGCAATGCCGAGTTCCTTGCAGACCTCGTCCTCGGTGTAAGTCTGGCCCCGCTCCGGGTCGTTGAGATAATGCTGATAAAGTTGCTCGCAGTAAGCATCATCGGCATCTTCATCTGCAGTCAGGCCCTGTACATAGGCGAGGACATAACCCAGTTTATAGGCAGGTACTTCGTCCAGAAGCTGAATGATGCGCTCTCTGTCACTCATAAAAACACCTCCCAAACGATGCTTGAACTCTACGCTCATTGTATTGTAATTTGCGCGGGATGTCAATATAAAAATCGTGAAATTTGCGATGCTTCGTCATGAATGGGTGAAAATAAAAAACGGCAGGACGTCTGACAACAACGTTCTGCCGTTCATTTGGAGCAGGGTACGGGACCCGAACCCGCCGCCTGCTGCTTGGGAAGCAGCCGC
>OLWA01001398.1_pt1 | contig 25005 bp, 19 predicted proteins | sample 1673251 | NCBI WGS metagenome assembly OLWA01 (sample SAMEA3178937, study PRJEB25190) | human gut metagenome | biome: human gut; feature: human-associated habitat; material: faeces | place: Austria | collected 2013 | reverse complement strand
TGACATAGCAGCACCGTTTTGTTGTTTTATAGCAGCTAAGAATCCGAAGTATAACCATTGTACAGCTTCTCTAGCGTTTGAAGCTGGTCCTGATATATCTAATCCGTAAGAAGCAGCCATAGCTTTTAATTCTTTTAATGCAACTATTTGATCAGAAATTTCTTCTCTTAATCTAATTACATCTTCATCGATAGTTTTAACTTCTAAAGATTTCTTTTGAACTAATCTATCTTCGATTAATCTGTCAACCCCGTATAGAGCAACTCTTCTGTAGTCACCTATGATTCTTCCTCTACCGTAAGCATCTGGAAGACCAGTGATTATACCAGATTTTCTAGCTAATCTCATTTCATCAGTATAAGCATCGAAAACACCTTGGTTATGAGTTTTTCTGTATTTTGAGAATATTTCAGATATTCTAGCAGATACTTCATATCCGTAAGATTTAGCAGCGCTTTCTGCCATTCTTATACCACCTTGAGGCATAACAGCTCTCTTTAAAGGAGCATCAGTTTGAACACCAACGATTTTTTCTAATGCTTGATCTATATATCCTGGAGCATATTCGTTGATTCCTGAAACTGTTTCAGTATCTACATCTAAAACTCCACCGTTTTCTCTTTCTTTTTTGAATAATTCACTAACTTCAGCCCATAATTTATTTGTAGCTTCAGTAGCACCAGCTAAGAAGCTAGCATCTCCTTCGTATGGAGTGTAGTTAAGTTGAATAAAGTTTCTTACATCGATTTCCTTAGTCCAGTTACCTGGTTTAAAGTTATTCCATTCCTTCATCATGTTTGATCCCCTCTTTTTTATACAAAAATTTAACGATTGTTACACAATCTATTTGGAAAAAATTACTATTAATTAATAATAGTTGTTAAATAAAATATATCACTTTTATTGGAAAAATGCAATAGAAATTTAAACGATTTTAAAAAAAAAGAAAAACCATAAAACCGTTGAAAATACTAGAGTTAGTGGTTATAGAAAATAAATATAAATATTATTTTTAGAAGTTTGAATTTACTGAAAATTCAATAAAATATAAAAATATAATAGACTGTTTAAGGCAAATTAAAATACTAAAATTCCATAAGAAAACAAAAGATATTGTTAATATTGTAACAATATCTTTTTTTATATTATCATATTAAGTTGTATACTAAAAATGTATTAAAGTAAAATTAAATTTTTCATACTTATGTCAAAAGATTTGTATGAATGTGTTAAAGCTCCTACAGATATTAAGTTTACTCCTGTTTCTGCAATAGAACGGATAGTGTCCATATTTACGTTGCCAGAGGCTTCAATAATAGCTTTATTACCAATAATTTCTACAGATTTTTTCATTTCATCTATAGACATATTGTCTAGCATTATTATATCAGCATTGCATGTTAATGCTTCTTTAACCATATCTAAGTTTTCAGTTTCAACTTCAATTTTTCTTACAAAGGAAGAGTTTTTTCTAATTAAATTAATAGCATTAGTAATTGAACCAGCAGCATCAATATGATTATCTTTTATTAATATACCATCAGATAAATTACATCGATGATTTATTCCACCACCAATTTTTACTGAATATTTTTCTAAAATCCTAAGATTAGGAGTAGTTTTGCGAGTATCAGCTAATTTAGCATTGGTTCCTATAAGTTTTTTGCTAAAATTATTTGTTAAAGTTGCTATGCCACACATTCGTTGTAATAAGTTCAAAGCAACTCTTTCTCCTAAAAGTACATTTTTTGTTTTACCTTTGATGATAGCTATTATTTCACCTTTTTTTAATATATCTCCATCTTCTTTATTAAAAGAAACATCAACTTCACCTAGTAAGTAAAAAACTCTTGCAAAGACCTCAGCACCGGCTAAAATACCATCTTCTTTTGATATTAAATTTACGCTACAAAGGCTATCTTCAGTTACAATGGGAATGGTTGTTATATCTTCAGAGGGAATATCTTCTTTAAGTGCATTTTTAATTATTTCATCAACAATTAACCAATTCATTTTTCTTTTCTCCAATCATATCTTTAAATAAATTAATAGCAGTATCAAATAATTCTGCTTCTGCTAATCTCATAGATGAAGCTTTAATGTTTGTTGCTTCGTATGGTGCTTGATTTTCTTTAAATTTGCTTAATATATCATTAACAGCTCGTTTAGAAAAAACCAATCCTTCTAGTAAAGAGTTGCTAGCAAGCCTATTGGCACCATGAACTCCAGTGCAGCTACATTCTCCAACAGCATAAAGTTTTTTCATGGAGGATTCACTGTTTAAGTTAACATCTATTCCTCCCATAAAGTAATGCTGTACTGGATGGATAGGGATATATTCTTTGGTAATATCTATACCATGAGATAAGCATTCTTTATATATATAAGGAAATCTATTTTTTATATATTCAGGTTTCATAGTGCTTAAATCAAGATAAACACACTCTTCACCAGAAGAATTAAGTTCATTATAAATAGCATTAGCAACCACATCACGAGGAAGTAGTTCATCAATAAAGCGTTCACCTTGTTTATTTTTTATTAAGGCACCTTCTCCACGAACGCTCTCAGATATAAGAAGCCTTCTGTCACTAGAGCCTTTAATATAAAGAGCAGTTGGATGGAATTGCACATAGTTTAAGTTTTTTAACTTAATATTATGTTTTTTACAAATACTAAGTCCATCTCCAGTTATATGTCTTCTATTAGTAGAATTTTTAAATAATCCACCAATTCCTCCTGTAGCCATAATTACAAATTGTGAGTGAATATTGTATTGAATATTATTATTCAGTGCAATTATTCCATGACAACTGTTATTATTTTCAATGATATCTGAACATAATGTATTTTCTAAAATAAAAGTATTTTTTCTTAGCTTGATCTTTTCACAAAGAGATTCCATTATATATCTGCCAGTTTCATCTTTAACATGAAGAATTCTATTGGTAGAGTGAGCAGCTTCTTTAGTATAACAAAGTTCTCCATGTTGCTTATCAAAATCAACTCCATACTCAATAAGCTTGTCTACATTTTCCTTTGATTCATTAACTAAAGCAGTGACAGCATCAATATCATTTTCATATTTACCTGCCTTTAAAGTATCTTCAATATATGGTTTAATATCATACTCGCCTTTAGAAACACATATTCCACCTTGAGCTAAGGCACTGTTACTATCTTCTAGAGCTTTTTTTGTGACAATAGTTATGCTGTATTTTTCAGGAATATTTAGTGCAGAATATAATCCTGCAATTCCTGAACCAACTATTACAATATCTGTATCAATATTAATTATTTTATTCATTGTATATCACCTAGCCAATTCATGCATATTTAATAAACAGTTCAAAGCTTTTAATCTAACCTCTTCTTTAATAGTTATTTCATTACAATTATTTCTTAAGACATTTGCAATATCTTCTAGCCTTGTTTTTTTCATATTAGGGCATAGGGTGCTTGTTCCAGGAAAATAAAAATTTTTATGAGGATTTTTTTTACTTAATTCATAATGGATTCCTTCTTCGGTACAAACAAGATAGTTTTTAGCAGAGCAATCAGTAGCATAATTTATCATTTCACCTGTACTCCCTATAAAATCTGCCAAATCCCTAATTTCTTTTTCGCATTCTGGATGAGCTAAAACAACAATATCATTTATTGCATTTTTAGATTTTAATATATTTTCAGTGCTAATCTTCTTATGAGTAATACAAAATCCATTCCATAATATAAAATCTTTTTCTGGCATTTGTTCTGCAATATATCCTCCTAGATTTTTGTCAGGAAGGAAGATGATTTTTTTTTGAGGCAGCTTTTTAATCACTTTTAAGGCATTTGATGAAGTTACTGTAACATCACAAAGAGCTTTTACATCACTAGTTGAGTTGATATAGCATACTACAGCAGCATCAGGATGTTTTTCTTTAAGTTCTACTAAGCCATCTACGTCAGCCATATCAGCCATTGGGCATCCAGCATCAAGAGCTGGAAGAAGTACAGTTTTTTCTGGGGAAAGTATTTTTGCACTTTCAGCCATGAATTTAACACCACAAAATACTATAAGTTTATTAGGACTATCTTTTGCAATTTTACTTAAATAGTACGAATCCCCTACATAATCAGCTATTTCTTGAATTTCTGGTCGCTGATAATAATGTGCCAATATTAAAGCGTTTTTTTCTGTTTTCAATAAATTAATTTCTTTTTTTAAGTCCATTTTAAATTACCTCTCTCATATAGTTAACATATGTATATACACATGTTAATAATATAACATTGCATGTAAAAAATGTAAACTTTAAATAAGAGAAAAGTAAAAAAGAACTAATTTAAATAATGAGTGTTCAAGTTATTTTGCAATGAACAATTATATTAAATAGTTCTTTTTTTATTATATATATTTATATTTTAAATAATATTCCTGCTAGTGCTCCTAATAAGATATAGAAAATAGGGTGTTTTTTAAAATATTTCATTATTACAAATGTACCTATTAATAGTAGTGTAGCTTTATAGTTAATGATATCTAAAAGTTTATTTGTAATATTAAATTTTGACATATTAAGAATGGTAATTTTAAATACTGCAAAACCAGCAGCAGCTATAAGGCCTGTAACAGCAGGTCTTAAGCCGTAAAATACAGATTCCACATAAGGACTTTCTTTGAACTTGTTTAAAATATGAGCAATTATAATAATTACAATTATTGATGGCGTAATAAGACCAATGGTAGCAATAATTCCACCTAAAAGACCACCACCTTGATATCCTGCATATGTAGACATATTTATTCCGAGTGGACCTGGTGTAGATTGGGAGATGGCAACCATATCAGCAATACTATCTGTAGTTATCCAAGGGTATCTTTCAGAGAGATCATATAAGAAAGGAAGTGTAGCAAGACCTCCACCTATGGCAAATAATCCTATTTTAAAGAATTCATAAAATAAAGTTATATAAATCATTATTTTCTACCCCTTATTAATTTTGATATTAATCCAACACATGCAGCTGCAACTACTATATAGATTGGTGATAAGTTTACAAATGCTACTGAGATAAATGCCAAAATAGCAATTATTAATGTTATAGAATTTTTAATAGATGTTTTGGCTAGTTTTAATATGGCACTAATAATTAAGGCAATAACGACTACACGTATACCAGAGAAAGCATGCTGTATAATGGCATAGCTTGCAAAGTTTTTTAATAAGGCCGCAATAATAGTTATTATTATTAAGGAAGGAAAAACAACTCCTAATGTTGCAACTATTGCACCAATTATTCCTTGAACTTTATAGCCAATGAAGGTTGCTGTGTTTACAGCGATTATGCCTGGTGTACATTGCCCTACAGCATAATAATCTAGAACTTCTTCTTCAGTAGCCCATTTTTTTTCTTCAACAATTTCTTTTTGAATCATTGGAAGCATGGCATAGCCACCACCAAAAGTTAATCCTCCAATTCGGCAGAAAGTGAAAAATAAATCAATTAATGTCTTCATAATTTATATCTCTCCTGTGTTAATGTAATAATATTCTATGAATAGTATACCATAATATGAAAGTGTAAAAGATGTAACAATATAACACTATTACATCTTTTATTGAAAGACATGTCTATATTAAGTAGGATATAATATAAAAATAAGAAAAAAACTAATAATAATACCGTATTTGAATCTTTATTTAAGTACATTTATGCTTTTTGATATAAAAAATTAAACTTGAATATAAGGATAAAGTTGTAAAAAGGTAGCATTTTAATCATTACCAAGAGTGATGATTTAGCGTATTATATTTGTATAGAGTAAAACTTGAATAGAGGTGAAGATAATGAAACTAGAAAATAAAATTTTAAAAATATCAATGGTAGGTGCGTTATTCTTTGCACTATTTGGTATAGCATGGGGATGAACTGTACAATCTGAAATGATTATATTTGATGGATTATATTCATTTATCAGTTTAGCGTTAACAATGTTGTCTTTATATATAAATAATTTTATGGCTAAGAAGGAATTAGATAAATATCCTTTTGGCAAATATATATTGGAACCTTTAGTTATATCCTTAAAATCACTTATCATAGGAGGAATGTGTTTATATTCTTTGATAGGAGCTATACAGGATATAGTGAATGGCGGAAATAGTGTAGAATATGGTTCAGCATTAATATATTCTATTGTATCAGTTGTAGGGTGCGGTGGCGTATATATTTTTATGAAGAAAAAAGGTGAAAAAATTTCTTCAGAAATGGTTAAAGTTGAAGCAAGTCAATGGCTTATGGATACTTTATTAAGTATTGGTGTATTGGTAGGCTTTGTAATAGCTATGATTCTTAGAAATACAAGGTTTTCTTGGCTCAATGTATATATAGATCCAATGATGGTAATTATGGTATCAGTTGTATTCATAAAGATGCCTATACAATCTTTTATAAATTCCTTTAAGGAAATATTATGTGTAAAAGCAAATGATGAAATCAATGATGATATATATTTTATTGTAAAAGAAATTGAGAAAGAATATAAATTTGAAGATTCAATATCAAGAGTATCAAAAATTGGTGGAGAGTTAAGAATTGAAATAGATTTTATATATAATGAAGAAAGTAAATTAAAAGATTTAGATCAAATGGATTGTGTTAGAGAAAAAGTTTATGATGCGATAAAACATATAGATTATAATAAATGGCTAAATGTTTCTTTTACTGGCGACAAAAAATGGGCCATATAAAAAAGCGAAGGAGAAATCCTTCGTTTTTTTTATAGATTGTAAAGCAATCTATTAATTATGAATGATGAATGATGAATTATGAATTATGGAATAAACTCCTATAAGGAGTTTAGAAATTAAGTTAATCAGTGAACAACACTACGCTAATTCACTTAATTAAGTCGTCATAAATGGCTAAGTTAAGTCGTAAATATCGCTACGCTTATTTACTAATTAAATTTTTTATATACAAGTATATAAAAAATTAAGGATAGAATTTCTACGAAATTCTTTTAAATATATGTTTAAGAAACTCCCTAAGGAGTTTCCTCCTCAATTCTTCATTTTTCATTTTTAATTCTTAACTAGCTAAAGGCCACTTAACTAATTAGTTTGCCATTTAATTACATTTGCAATATAGTAAAATATGGATATGTAATATTTAAAAAGGTGGGGTATTTTTGAGTGAAACATTAGTGGAAGAAAAAACTAAGGTAAAAGGATTAAGTGGGACAACTATAAAGTTTATAGCCATTGCTGCTATGCTTATAGATCATATTGCATGGGCTTTTGTTCCAACATATTCAGTATTTGGGCAGATAATGCATGTTATAGGAAGAATAACGGCATCAATAATGTGTTTCTTTGTTGCAGAAGGATATTATTATACAAAAAATGTTAAGAAATATGTTCTTAGATTAGCTATTTTTGCTTTAATATCACATGTACCATTCATATTTTTTGAAACAGAAAATATAAGCATTTTAGGGAATACAGGTGTAATATATACATTGTGCTTAAGTTTAATAGCATTAATAGCCTACCATAAGATAAAAAATAGATTATTAAAATATTTAAGCATTACAGCGTTAAGTATTATGGCTTTTTTAGGTGATTGGATGTGTATTGCTATATTTATGACATTAAATTTTTGGAAACATAGAGGAAATTTTAAAAAGCAGGCAATAGGTCATTGTTCAATAACTTTTATTTTTGTAGGTATTATGTGTTGGATATATTATAGTGCAGGATATCCTATTACTTATGGATTTTTTCAATTGGGAATGATTTTAGCTTTACCTATTTTATATTTATATAATGGCAAGAAGGGTAAATTTGCAGAGAAGCATAAAAAATTCAGTAAATGGGTATTTTATATTTTTTATCCATTACATTTAATTATTTTAGGTCTATTAAAGGCTATATTATAAAGTATAAGTTAAATAATAGAGAGTATATATAAATAAGATATACTCTCTATTATTTTATATTATTATGTTTAGATATTTTTTAAGTATAGCATATGGAATTATTTATAATTTTATAATAATATTAAAATAAACAACAATTGGGGGGAGAATTTAGTGTCGGATACAAAGGAGAAAATAACAAGAAATTATACTATAGAGGACTTGGAAGAATTATTAGATAAATTACCTTATCAAATATGGTTAAAAGATGATGAAAAAAAATATATATACATAAATAAATTAGGTGCAGAAAAGTTAGGGATTAGTAAAGAAGAAATAATAGGAAAAACTGATTATGAATTTAGAGAGTATGATATTGCTAAGGAATGTGATAAAACAGATATAGAAGTTATAGAGAAAAAAGCTGATATTTATAATGAAGAGTATAGTAAAATAGATGATAATGAAATATGGCATAAGGTATATAAATTTATTTTACATAAAGAGAATAAAAAAGAAATTATAGGAGGAGTAGCACGAGAGATATCATTAGATAAGAATGTACAATTAGAAATTGAATCAAACTTAATGAGTTATTTAAATATAGATGAAGAAAAAAGATATGATACTAAAAAAACTATTCATTTATTGTTAAAAGAAATAAAAAATATTGTTGAATATAAGAATATATCTATATTTTTATATGATAAAGATAGTGAGAAATTTAAATTTTATTTAAGCGAAAATGAAGAAGAAAATAGTTTTAATGTAGATATACATATAAATAAAGAAATAGAAAATAAGTTATGTAGTAAAGAAATTATTAAAGATAAATATGAAGAAATATATAATAAATTAGAAATGTTTAAAGGAAAAAAAGAAAGTTTAAAAATGAGGCATATAGAACTAGCGAATAATTTATTTGGGTTAGTAGTAATAACTTATGATGAAAGTAAAAATTGTTTTACTAAAGAGGAATCTTATTTAAATGAAACTTTAAGTAAAATAGGATATATAGTTAAACAGATGGAAAATAAAAGTGAAATTAAATATATAACCGATAAGAAAAGGGAATTAGAAGAGTTTATTAAATTAGAAGCCATGAAGGTGGAATTTTTATCTAATATGTCTCATGAATTTAGAACTCCTATTAATATAATACTTGCTATTGTGCAATTATTGAATTTACATAATAAGCCATTAGGTGATGAAAAATATAAAGAATATTTAAACATATTAAAGCAAAATTCATATAGATTATTGAGATTGGTGAACAATGTTATGGATATAACGAAAGTAAATAGTGATTCAGATAAATTGAATTTAGTAAATTGTAATATTGTTAGTGTTTTAGAAGAAATAGTTATGTCTACTGTATTATATGCAAGTGAAAAGAAAAGAAATATAATTTTTGATACAGATAGTGAGGAAATAATTTTAGCTTGTGATGAAGATAAAATTGAAAGAATTATGCTTAATTTAATATCTAATGCCATTAAATTTTCTCAGCTCCATACAGATATTGAAATAAAAATAAAGAGAAATGTAGATTTAAATAGAGTATATATATCTGTTAAAAATTATGGTTCAAATATAGAGTTTAACGATAGAGAAAAAATATTTGAAAGATTTCATAGAGTAGATAATTCGTTAAATAGGAAAAATGAAGGTTGTGGTATAGGATTATTTTTATGTAGAAAGTTTATAGAAATGCATGGAGGAGAAATATTTTTAGATAATATAGATAATGGTACTCAGTTTTCATTTTATTTACCGATAAATATAACAAGTGAAAAAATATATAATCCTTTAATGCAGAAAGATAGTCTTATAGAGAAATGTAATATTGAATTTTCTGATATATATACATAAGTACATTTATTAAAAGATATTAATAGTGTATTATAGGAATTATATTAAAGAATTATATTAGGGGGGTAACTAATGAAAAAATTATCGTTAAATAAAGGTGAGAAGATAATTAAATATGCTCTTAGAAAATACTCTTTTGGAGTAGTTTCAGTGGCAGTTTCAGTATGTTTTTTTACAGAAATAGCTTCAGCATCTATTTTAATTAATGAAAATACTTCTATACAAGAAACATACTCTACAAATGAAGATTTAAGTGAAAATATTACACAAAAAGAGGATTATGTAAGTGATGAATTAGATAAAAATTTTGTAGAAGAAGAAACATCTATAACTGAAAGCATTATTCAAGATGAAGTTATTGATGAAAAAGAAGATGAAGCTATTGAAGAATATGCTTTGAATGAAACTGTAGAAGAAAAAATTCAAAAAGTAAAACAAAGCTTTAAAGAAGTTAAATATGATGATTTATATACTATTTTAAATCCACATGTTTCATTATGGGATAAACAAGATGTTAAAAATCAATTAAAAAAAGAATTAGGAGTAGAACCAACTCAAGCTCAAATAGATGAACGGCTTAAAAGTTTTTGTATGGATAAACTTGATTTAAGAAAAAGCTTTGAATATGTGCAAAATAATTTAGATACAATATTAAAGAAGTTATTTGATAATGACCCATATTTTTCATCTCAATATATTATTAGTAAAAGAAATGAAATATTAATAGCATTATCTTATTTAGAGAGAAATTATAGTTTTGATTTTAAAGGTGAAGTTGCAAAGGATTTAATTTTATATAATTATCCACAAAGTTTAAGTGGATTTTCAGCATTAATGGATATAGGTGAAGTGAGTTTTTCAGATTTAGAGCTTAAAAATACTGCAAAGACTTATGAAAAGAAAATTGCACCAATTACTAAAGATAATACTATTTTTGATTTTATAGAAAATTCTTTAAATAAATATTATCCAGCTATGAGTGCTAGTGAGTGGTTTAAAGATAGAAGTAATGCTTATATTGTTGAAGCTAAAAGTAGTAATCAAAATGTAGATACTTCTTTTTACAATAAAATGAAAAATGATTCTAAATTAAGTGATCATTTAATTCCATTATTATCTCTTAGTCAAGATAATATTTATGTTATTAGCACAATGAGCACAGTGAGTTATGGGTTGGTAGATACATATGTTGATAGAAAAGAAAGTAATTATAATGAGTCAAAAAGAAAATTTGAAGCTGATTTACAAGAAACAGCTAATAAGCAAGAAGAATTTTTAGATTTTTGGTATCGTATTAGTAATAAGAGAGATACACTTTTAAATGGAAATAATATTATTATAATTGATACTATGAGAAAATATGGTGAAGGAAGTACAAGAGATTTATGGGCTCCTAAGTATGGTGAAACATTAAGTGGGGTTCGTGAGTTTATTACTCCTCTTGATTTTTATTCTAATTATATGTTTGTAGATGGAGAAGCATCAGGAGATAATTTAGTTAAATTATATTTATCAAAAACATTAACTGATAGAGGACAATCTACTTATACACATGAATTAACACATTTATTAGATAAAAAAGTTTGGCTTAACGGATATGGTAGGAGAACTGGTAAAGGTGCAGAAACTTTTGCTACAGGAATGTTTGAAAGTTTAAATAATACAGTTGGATTATCTGAATATGAGCCAATATTTAATTTAAATTTAGCATATAAGTTAGGAGAAGGAAGAGTACAAAATGCTTCACCTAATAGATTTATGCAAGAATCTGACTTAAAAGATTATATGCAAGGATTAATGGATGTTATATATACATTAGATTATGCTGAAGCAATATCATCATTAAGAAGAACTAATTCAGAAAAAGCAATATTATTTAATCAATTGGAATTAACACCAGAAAAAGCTCCTAATACTGAAAATAAAAGCAATGATACATTTAAGCATATAGATGAAAGTATTGCAAGTACTTTAAACACAATTGATGATTTAATTGAAAAAAATATTGTATCAGGAAGACTAAAATTTAAAGGTAATGCAACTGTAGGAACAACTGAGCAAAATGGATATTACGTTGCACCATTATTAGAGCCAATATATGCAGGTATTCAAAATGATGAAGGTTCAACAGGGGAGATAACATTTAAAAGATATGCATATGAATTATTAGCTGAATATGGATATAGTGAAGGTATGGTTTCATATGTTTCTAATAAATATTCAAATGATAAGGAAGCATTAAATGCTATTTTAGATTCTAAATATAATGGAAGCTTAACTGAATTTAAAAAGGATATGTTTAAACGTAGAATTGATAAGCTATCAGATTTAAAAGAAACAGACTACTTCAAAAATTATGAAGAATTACAACAGTTAATGAATGAAGCAGTAGAAAAAGATTTAAAGATGATGGAAAGTAATAAAACTAATTCACAACCAATGGCTCAGAATGTAAAAGAAGTACAAAAATTAAAAACAAAGATTTTACAATGGTATTTAGTAAATACTAATGATTTTACAACATCTATATATAATTCTAAAGTTATTGTATCAGAAGATAAAGAAGTAACAGAAACAGAGATTCCTATAGAAGTTATTAATAGAGAAGACTCAAGTTTATGGGAAGATGAAACACGTACAGAACCTGGAATATCAGGAAGTATTAGAACAACTAAGATATGGAGAACAGAAAATGGTGTTCGTGTAGGAGATCCAATAATAAATCAAGAAATTATTAGAAAAATGGTTCCAACTGTTATTTACAAAGGAACTAAAAAGATTTATGATGAAATTGTTACTGTGGATGACAATGTAGAAATTCCAATTATAGAAAAAGTAATAGAAGATCCTAATTTATATATTGGAGAAGAAAAAAGAGTAGAAGGAAAAGCTGGTATTAAAAAGGTAACAACAATTCAAAAAACAAATAAGGGACAACCAGTAGGAGATCCAATAATAAATGAAGAAATTATTAGAGAAATGGTTCCAACTGTTATTTACAAAGGAACTAAAGCTTTACCAACACAAAATGAAATATATCCAGCAGAAGTGATTAATGGTAACTTAGAATGCTACGATGATGAAATTGATTTAGCGTCAGTTATTTTAAATAATATTGCAATAAATGATAATTCAGTTAATGTAAGAAAAGAAATAATAGGAGATATTCCAACTACTGTGGGAGAGCATACTGTTATTGTTAGAGTAACTTATGAAGATAATAGTTACAAAGATGTTAATGTATCTGTTAGAATAAGAAGTAAACAAGATAGACCAAATACAGATAATAAACCAGGTGATGATAGTAATAAACCAAATGAAGATAACAAGCCAAATGTAGATAACAATAAACCAAATGAAGATAACAAGCCGAATGTAGATAACAATAAACCAAATTCAAATAATTCTACTAATGGCTCAAGTAATAATAAAAAAGATGATGTAAGTAGTGATAATAATAAACCAAATGAAAATGATTCAGAAACTGTGGATAAAGATAATTCAAATAATTATGTAGAGGTTAAGCCTAATACTGGAAACTCAAATATAGGTAATTCTGAAGATAAAAAATCACAAACAAAATTACCACAAACAGGTGTTGAAGGTTCTTTAACAATGTTAGGATTATTATCATTATCTATTGGTAGTGCTCTATCTTTCAGAAAAAAGAAGAAATAATTTTAAATAATTAAGATATATTATAAAGAGGTTGTATTAAAAGAATATTTAATACTAGCTAAAAAAGGGAATTCGTATTTGAATTCCCTTTTTGTATATAATGTAATTATAAAGTAGTTAAAATATGGTACAACTAAGCAATTTTTTCTAACTGCATTTTATCAAGTTGTTTAAATTCTTTTTTAAGTAATATTAACGTTATAATAACTGAAAGTGAGTCAGCACAAGCGCCCGCTGCCCAAACACCATCTAATCCAATAAACTTAGGTAAGATTATTGTAAATGGAATTAATAATATTACTTGCCTTAAAAGACTTACAAACATAGATATTTTAGCTTTACCAATTGATTGATAGTAACTTGTGGCAACAATATTTATTCCTACTACAGGCATCATTAATAAATATATTCTAATTCCTTTTATTGCTAATGTAGTTAATTCAGGATCATTATTAAATAAACTGATGATTTGTGTAGGGAAGCATTGAATTGATATAAAACCAATAATACATATTACACAGGCTGCAATAGTAGCGTATTTAAATGCTTCTTTAGCTCTTTCATACTTTTTAGCACCATAATTAAATCCGATAATAGGCTGGCACCCTTGATTTATACCAAATATAGGCATCATAAATATTATATTTAATGAACTTATTACTGTCATAGCACCAATTGCTAAATCACTACCATAAGTTTTTAAGGCGTTATTAGCAATAACTTGAACTAAACTATTAGCTATTTGTGTAGCAAATGGAGCTATTCCAATGGCAAAAGTCATAGTTACTAGGTGTTTTTTTAATTTAAAGTTTTCAATTTTTAACTTTAAGTTTGAATTACCAGCTGTGTAGTAATATAAAATTATAAAGAAAGTAATAGCTTGTGAAATAATAGTTGCTAAAGCAGCACCTTTAACTCCTAGGTTAAGTACAAAGATAAATAGATAATCTAGTATAATGTTAGCACCACAGCCAATTACCATGGTTATGGAAGACATTTTAGGATTTCCATCAGCTCTTACTGTACTGTTTAAAGCAAATGAAAGAATATTAAATGTACATCCAAGCAAAATTATACCTATATATTCTTTTGCATAAAATAGTGTATTTTCACTGGCACCAAAAAGATTTAGGATAGGGTTAGCAAAGATAGTTCCAGTTATTGCAATAGCTAGTCCTACTATTATACTTAAAGTAAAAGCATTTCCCAAAAGCTTTTCAGCTGTAGTTTTATTTCCTTTTCCTAAATTAAGGGAGATATTAGCAGTAGTACCAATACCAATAAGCATACCAAAGGCTAGCACTATTGTCATAATTGGCATAGTAATACCTACACCAGTTATTGCGAGTGAACCTATATCAGGTATATTTCCGATGAACATTCTATCAACAATGTTATATAGGGCATTTACTACCATACCAATGATGGCTGGAATAGAATATTGTAATAACAACTTTCCAATAGGTGCATCACCAAGATGTTTTTGATTACTCATAAGTTGTCCTCCTATTTATGTATTATATTGTTTGTAATCTTTTGTAAAAATATTAATTATTCAACATCAATATTAAATTTATTAAACTCTTTTGATAAAAAAGATTCCATTCAATAAAGATACTTGTACATTATAGAGAAAAATATTTGCAAATACAACCTTTTTTTATTATGAGTTACGGGTTATAAATTAAGAATAATAAAAATAGCCTAGCATAGGATATTATAGCTAAGGCTATTTTACATTAAAGGTTATAATTATAAGCGATTAAGCATTCCATGAAGCATACTTGCATGTCTTGCTTCATCTCTTGCAGCATGATCAATAAATGTATAAAGTTCCTCAAGTCCGGCAGCTTTTGCTTTTTGAGCTAATTCAGCTTTTAATTTGTTGGCACCAATTTCACCATTCATCATATTTGTAAGATTAGTTTTAGTACAGTCAGATACTCTACCAGTAAGTTCTGCATATTGAGCTGCATGTTCAGCTTCTTCCCAAGCAATAACTTTAAGTACTTCTGCAATTTCAGGATAACCTGAACGTTGAGCAACTCTAGCCATTGCTAAGTAAAGTCCTACTTCAGCAGTTTCTCCATTAAATTGACCATTAAGGCTATTTTTTAATTCTTCATTATCCTTAGCAACACCAAGTTGGTTTTCAATTACAAAACTTAATTTTTCCATAATATCATTCTCCTTTTATACTTAATAGATAGGTTGTTGAATAAATAAAATTTGCAAAAAATAGTTATTCAACAATCTATTAATAATAAATAGTATTACCAAAATAGTTATTTTTAAATTAGCAAGTTATAGATATTTCCAGAACTGTGGTAAATACATTACAAAATAATTGTTGTGAAAGGTATTGGAGTAATACTGGAGCTATGGATGAAGTAGCTTGCAGTTTTTTTTATTTAGAATTTCTTTAGAAATATTAATCTTTTTTCTTAAGTTTTATCCTTTATTATATAATTATACTAAGAAAAGGAGAGTGAACCAATGGAAGGTAATACTATAATTCAATACTTAGCACAATATGGAACATTATTTATATTCATTTATAATAGAGTTAGTTAATAATGTTTTAATGAAAGAAGGAGTTTTATGAATTCATATAGTATTTTAATAGTTGAAGACGAAATTGATATAGCTAGAGCAATAGAAGCTTACTTAAATAATCAAGGATATAAGACTTTTATGGCAGGTAATGGTATAGAGGGGTTAGAGGTTTTAAGCAACGAAGAAATACATTTAGCTATAGTGGATGTAATGATGCCCAAGATGGATGGTATAACTTTTGTTATGAAGCTTAGAGAAAAATATGATTTTCCAGTAATAATGTTATCAGCAAAATCAGAAGAAGTTGATAAAATAATGGGCCTTAATATAGGAGCAGATGATTATGTTACTAAGCCATTTAGACCATTAGAGCTTTTAGCAAGGGTAAATTCACATTTAAGAAGATACTCAAGATTTTTAAATATGGTAAAGCATGAAGAGGAAAATACCAATGTATTTGAAGTTGGTGGTTTAGAACTTAATACTGATACTAAGGAAGTAATTCTTGATGGTAAAAGTATAAGGATGACACCTAGTGAGTTTAAAATTCTTGAATTACTTATAAGAAATCCAGGTAGGGTTTTTTCAGCTGAGGAAATATATGAAAGAGTATGGAATGAACAGGCTATTAATACAGATACAATAATGGTTCATGTGAGAAATATAAGAGAAAAAATAGAAATTAATCCGAAAAAACCAAAATATTTAAAGGTGGTGTGGGGAGTTGGATATAAACTTGAAAAGCAATGATAAAAAAGAAAATAAGATTTTAACTAGTTTAATAATATTATTAACATTATTTATAGCAGCCATAGGAATGTTTAAAACATATCCTTTTATAAGTAAATTAGCAAAGGATACATCATATAATTATTTAGAAAACTATGATTTTGCTAAGATATTAATAGAATCTAGTTATGCATTAGATTATAAAATTAAAAACCAAAATAGTGAGGAAATAAAAGAACCTAAAGATATATTTATAGATAAAAATAGCATGAACTATTTTTATGACGGTAATGAAGAATCATATAAAGATGAAGTATATTACAGATTTAATGAGGACTTTAATGAATGGATTTCAAATTTAAAATGGAGTTTAGTTAATCTTCAATATTTTGCTTTAGATAGGAAAAGTGGTTTAACTAGTACAAATATCAGTGATAGTATTACCGTTAAAGAGGATAAAACCATAGATTTATCTGCAATGGATATGGATAAATATAGATTTACTGTAGTACTTAATTTTGATGAAAATGGGAATATTTCTTTAAGTGATGTTAAGGGAGTTAATGCGAATACTATATCATCAACTATGTATGATTATAAAGATATTATTGAAGGTGAAGCATCTCAAATTATAAGTCCTATTAGAAATATGACTTATGTATTTGCTATACAAAATGAACTAATGTATTCGGATAATCTTTCATTGAATATAGATAATGCTTTATATTATGGTTATAACAGTTATGGAACATTAATTAGTGCAGGTGTTATAGCTATAATACTATTAATAGCTTTAATATTCCCATATAAGAAGGTTAAAGATTTTAATATTTTAAAAATACCATTTGAAATTTGGTTCATTATTATAAGTTGTGATATAGCATTATGGATTGCAGCAGCTGAAAGTATGATAAGGGTATCGTATTTAAAGGAGTTACCTATAATAAAGAATCAGATAGTATCTGAGGGCATGGTAAGTACATTTAATATAGCTGTATGGTTTGGAATTTTTGCCATAGCTTTCTTTGGAATGACAGTAATAAAATCAATGTTTAAAATTGGATTTAAAGAATATTTTAAGAGCAGAAGTATCATAGGTAGAATATTAGTTTGGATATTTAGATATCTTAAGAAGACTATAAATTATGTAACAGAAATAAATTTAGAGGAAAATAACAATAAGTATATTTTAAAGCTTGTATTAATAAATGCAGCTATATTATTAATTTTATCTTTTATTTGGTTCTTTGGAATTCCATTTATAATCATATATTCGGTAATATTATTTATTTTAATTAGAAAATATGTAAATGATATTAGTGGAAAATATAAGATACTAACAGAAGCTACCAATGAAATAGCAGAAGGAAACCTTGATGTAAAGATGGAAGAAGATTTAGGTGTATTTAATCCATTTAAGGATAATTTAGAAAAAATACAAGGGGGATTTAAGAAAGCAGTACAAGAAGAAGTTAAAAGTCAAAGAATGAAGACTGATTTAATTTCTAATGTTTCGCATGATTTAAAGACTCCTCTTACAGCAATAATAACTTATGTTGATCTTTTAAAAGATGAAAATTTAAGCCAGGAAAAGCGTAAGCAATATATAGAAATAGTGGATAGAAAGTCACAAAGATTACAGAATCTTATTGAAGATTTATTCGAAATGAGTAAAGCAAGTAGTGGAAATATAACATTAAATATCGAGGAGATAGATATTGTTTCACTAATGAAGCAAACACTACTTGAATTAGATGATAAAATTAAAGCTTCATCATTAACATTTAAAAATAATTTTCCAGAAGAAAAGGTAGTGCTTCAATTAGATAGCCAATGTACTTTTAGAATCTTTGAAAATATTATTATAAATGCAACAAAATATGCTATGGCAAATAGTAGGGTATATTTAGATATAATAGAAAGAGAAGATAATGTAGAAGTTATAATGAAAAATATGGCGGCAGAAGAAATAGATTTTAATACTAATGAAATAGTGGAAAGATTTGTTCGTGGTGATGAATCTAGAAATACTGAAGGTTCAGGATTAGGTCTTGCCATTGCAAAAAGCTTTGTAGAATTACAAGGTGGAAGCTTTAAAATTGAAGTTGATGGTGATTTATTTAAGGTAATAATGAACTTTAAAAAGAATTAAGAGATGGATATAGCAAAATGTAAATAAAATATCATTGACTTACAATTGGTTGTATTAGATAATTAATATATAGATAAAATCATAATAAAGATAGTGATGAGGAAGAGTATTTAAAGATATTATTTTTAGAGAGCTAAGGTTTGGTGAGACTTAGTAATGATTCTTTTTAGAAGCAGCCTTTGAATTGCTTAACTGAGAACTAAGTTTAGAGCTTAATGTAGGTTGAGACGTTACCTTTACGTTATAAAAGGAGAAATAATTATTATTTCTACTGAGTGAACAATTTATGTTGTTTATGAGGGTGGTACCGCGGAATTACAGCTTCGTCCCTTTTTAAGGGATGAGGCTTTTTTGTATAGAAAAAGAAATAAGTTTTTATGGCTTTAAAAAGTTTAGGTATAAGATAATTCTGAAAGAGGCTTAGCTATTATAGAATAAAATAAACATTTATTTAATTTGGAGGTATAAAATTGGAAGAAATTTTAGAGATATTGGAGAAGAATTTTAGGTATACCGATGAGCAGATTGCAGTTATGGCTGGCAAGACTGTTGAAGAGGTAAGAGAGGCAATACAAGATTATGAAGAAAAAAGTATTATTGCAGGATATACAACACTGATAAATTGGGAAAATACAGGGAAGGAAGTTGTTACAGCATTAATACAGGTGAAGGTTACTCCTCAAAGGGGAGAAGGGTTTGATAAGGTTGCAGAGAGAATATATAGATATGATCAGGTACAAGCGTGCTATCTAATGTCTTCTGGTGGTTTTGATTTAACTGTTATAGTGGAAGGAAAGACCATGAAAGAGGTGGCTACTTTTGTAGCGCAAAAGTTAGCAGTACTTGATAATGTAGATGGAACAGCAACGCATTTCGTATTAAAGAAGTATAAGGACCATGGAACAATATTTAAGGAAAAGAAGAATACTGATAATAGGGAGGCTATATTTATATGATACTAGAAAATATGATTAGGAAAGAAGTAAAGGAGATGCCACCTTCAGGAATAAGAAAGTTTTTTGATATAGTAAATGAAATGGAGGATGTTATTTCATTAGGTGTTGGAGAGCCGGATTTTGTTACACCATGGAATATAAGAGAAGCTGGTATATACTCATTAGAGCAAGGAGATACGCACTACTCTTCTAATGCCGGATTTATTGAGTTAAGAGAAGAAATAGCTAAATATTTAAAAAGAAGATTTGATTTGTCATATAACCCATCAGATGAAATACTTGTTACAGTGGGAGGAAGTGAAGGAATAGATATTGCTTTAAGGGCATTGGTTGGTCCAGGTGATGAAGTTCTTATTCCAGAGCCAAGTTTTGTGGCATATAAGGGTTGTACTACATTTACAGGTGCTAAAGCAAATGTATTAGAGTTAAAAGTAGAAAATGATTTTAAGCTAACAGCTGATGAACTTGAAGAAGCTATTACAGAAAAGACAAAGGTAGTTATCATACCTTTTCCTAACAATCCAACAGGAGCAATAATGACTAGAGAAGAATTGGAGCCTATTGTGGAAGTTTTAAAGAAAAAAGATGTAATAGTTATATCAGATGAAATATATGCAGAACTTACTTATAATAAGGAACATGTATCTATTGCCAGCTTCCCAGAGATAAAAGATAAAACTCTTGTGATTAATGGTTTCTCAAAGGCTTATGCTATGACAGGATGGAGACTGGGATATGCTTGTGGAAACAAGGTATTAATAGATGCAATGAAAAAAATACATCAATATGCAATAATGTGTTCACCAACGACAGCACAATTTGCAGCTATTGAAGCATTGAGAAATGGTGATGAAAGCGTTAGTGAAATGGTAAAGGAATATAATAGAAGAAGAAGAGTGCTTGTAGATGGATTTAGAAAGTTAGGATTTGAATGCTTTGAACCTTTAGGGGCATTTTATGTATTTCCATGTATAAAATCTACAGGGCTTTCATCAGAAAAATTTTGTGAGAAGCTTCTTTTAAAAGAAAAAGTACTTGCTGTGCCAGGTAATGCTTTTGGTGATTGTGGAGAAGGATTTATTAGAGCTTGCTACGCATCATCAATGGAAAATATTTATGAAGCACTTAGAAGAATAGAGCGCTTCGTTAAAGAAGGCTTTTAATTAAAAAATGATTGGAGGTGAAAGAAATGTGGATTTTATACGCCTTTGGGTCGGCACTTTTTGCAGGTGCAACATCAATACTTGCCAAAATAGGTATTGAAGATGTGGATTCTCACGTAGCAACAGCATTAAGAACCAGTGTAGTTCTTATTTTTTCATGGCTGATGGTATTTATTGTAGGATCTCAAAGCCAACTTGTAGACATAAGTATTAAGAGCTATATATTTTTAATATTATCTGGTATGGCCACAGGAGCATCGTGGCTATGCTATTTTAAAGCACTTCAGCTTGGTGATGTTAATAAGGTGGTACCAATAGATAAATCCAGCACCATTTTAACAATGGTACTAGCGTTTATCTTCTTAAAGGAAGATATAACCGTACCAATGGTAATTGGAATGATAGCAATAGGTCTAGGAACATATTTAATGATTCAAAAGAAGGAAGAAGAGCAAAAGAAAGTTAAAAATAAGGCATGGCTTATATATGCAGTTCTATCAGCAGTATGTGCTTCACTTACTTCTATATTAGCGAAAATTGGTATTGAAAATGTAGAATCAAATTTAGGAACAGCTATTAGAACTATAGTAGTACTTATGATGGCATGGCTTATTGTATTTTTACAAAAAAAACATGGACAAGTAAAGAAAATAAGTAAAAAAAGCTTACTGTTTATTGGATTGTCAGGAATTGCCACAGGAGCATCTTGGCTTTGCTATTATAAAGCTCTTCATGATGGTTTAGCATCTATTGTTGTACCTATAGATAAGTTGAGTATTTTAGTGACAGTAGCTTTTGCATATATATTTTTAAAGGAAAAACTTTCTAAAAAGTCAGCAGCAGGACTTATTTTAATAACAGTAGGAACATTAAGTTTGTTAATAAAGATATAGAAATAATTAGGATATTATAAATAAGGTATAAATGATAGAATTTATGAATATTAAAAGAATTGAATTATCAAATTGAAAATGACTGCAAGGATATTTTAGTTGTGTAAAAAACTTTGTGTAAACTTAATAAAATCAACTCCTTTTTGGAAATAATTGATATGAATAATTATTTCCAAAAAGGAGTTTTTTATAGTATGTTTAATTATAAATTTTAAAATTATTTAATTTTTTATCCTATGATATATGATGGGAATCATAGTTGAAGCTATAACATAACAAGTAATTATTTTTTTGCCAAATTCAATATTAAAATTATTTTTAAAAACAGATGGAGAAATAATAATACTAATTCCAATTAAAATCCAAATAAAGTATATAAAAGTTGAAATTTTTATCTTTTTCTTCATTCTTTAAAAACCTCCTTAATTATTATTATCTGACTTATGGACAGGCTAAGCTCATTTCTACCTTAAAGAATTCTACTCTATTTCTTTAAGTAAATAATCAATTCAAAGTTCTACTATTCATTTTTCTTAATTAATTATATAATAAAACATTTAAAAAAAATGCGAAATATTGTCTAAGGGAGTTAATGGTAAAGTCACTATTAATAATTAGTGTGAAAGTTATTGGATTAACTAAAAGAATTTGTTAAAAAAGTATTTGACTTAGAGTTAACTTCAACTGGTATACTAAACTTAAGTTATTTAAATAGATATAGGTATTGGGAAAATACTAAAGTTTATTTAGGTATAAATAAAGATATATTGAAAATATAGGAGGAAGATTATGTTATTTGATTTTATTTATTATAACCCAACAAGAATACATTTTGGGAAGGATTCTTTAAATCAGTTAAAAGGGGAGCTTGAAAGTTATGGAGAAACAATACTTTTAATATATGGAAAGAACTCTATAAAGAAAATAGGTTTATATGATGAAATAGTTAAGATTTTAAATGAGGGAGGAAAAAAGGTTATAGAGCTTTCTGGGATTATGTCAAACCCTACTTATAGTAAAGTTTTAGAAGGTGGAAAGCTTGTTCGTGAGAATAATGTAGATCTTATATTAGCAGTTGGTGGTGGATCTGTAATAGATTGTGCTAAAGCAATTTCAGTTGCAGCTTATTGTGAAGGAGATGCCTTTACAAGATATTGGATTAATTTTGAACCAGTTAATAATAAAATTGTACCAGTAGGATCTGTTTTAACAATGGTTGGTACTGGTTCAGAAATGAATGGTGGTTCAGTTATTACTAATGAAGAATTAAAACTTAAAAATGGTAGAGTATATCCATCAGAAGTATATCCAAAGTTCTCAATCTTAAATCCTGAGTATACTTTTTCAGTTCCACAATATCAAATGGTAAGTGGTATATTTGATATTATGTCACATCTTATGGAGCAATATTTCTCAGGAAATGATAATAATACTACTGATTATGTAATTGAAGGGCTTCTTCGTTCAGTGATAGATAATGCAAGAGTGGCTATTAAAAATCCAAATGATTATGAAGCTAGAAGTAATATTATGTGGAGTGCTACCCTTGCTCTTAATACTATGGCTGGTCTTGCAAAAGAGCAAGATTGGGAAGTGCATATGATTGAACATCAATTAGGTGCTTATACTGATTGTGCACATGGTATGGGATTAGCAGCAATTTCTATTCCATATTATAATTATATTTATACTTATGGTTTAGATAAATTTGTTAGATTTGCTAAGGAAGTATGGCATGTATCACCAGAAGGTAAAACTAAGGATGAGATTGCTAAAGAAGGTCTTGTAGCCTTAGAATCATTTATTAAAGAATGTGGTATGGTTACTTCTCTTAGGGACCTTGGAGCAACAAAAGAAATGTTACCACTTATAGCAAACTCTACAGTGTTAGGTGGAGGATATAAAAAACTTACGGCAGAAGATATTTTAACAATTTTAGAATCTTGTTATTAATTATAGAGATTAGAAAGAAATTTTTGATGAAGAAAGAATTTATTAATATCATTTGACAATGTTTACATAGGATGATATACTAAAAATAAGTTAAGAGATAGTCTATTTATGGATTGTTACTGGTAAGCAGGCAAAACCTAAATTGATAGTAATATTATGGTTAGCTATAAAACTAACTTTGGTTGCTATTGATTTAGGTTTTTTTTAGTGATGAATATATTATTATTACTATTATTTTAGTACAACATCAATATAGAAAGAAAAAATTATAATTATATTGTTAAAAAGGATAATAAAGGTTATGAAAATATATAAAGTTTTAAATAATAATAATTTAAATGACAAGTTTCTTAAATTAATTAATGATATACCATTAGAATGTATTGAAGTTGCCGAAGAAATAATCCAATATGCTGAATCAAAGCTTGAAACAACATTAAACGAAAATATTTATTTAACACTTACTGATCATATTAGTTTTACTATTAATAGATATAAAAATAATATGGAAATGAAAAATTCAATGTTATGGGATATAAAAAGATTACATAAGCAGGAGTTTAACTAAATGTGCGAAATTCTCCCATCCTCTTTAGGTGGGAGATGGATAGCACTTTAAGATAGTCAACAATAGTAGTACAATATAGTCAGTAGTAAATAATAGAAATGAGGAATATAAATGGATTTATATACTAATAATCATTCAGTATTCAAGTTATCATATCATTTAGTATTGGTTATAAAATACCGTAGAAAAGTAATTGATGATGATATATCCAAACGACTAAAAGAAATATTTGAGTATATTTCACCTAAGTATAACGTAACTTTAGAAGAATGGAATCATGATACAGACCATGTTCACTTACTTTTTAGAGGTTCACCAAACACCGAAATATCTAAATTCCTAAATGCTTATAAATCAGCAAGTAGTAGACTTATAAAAAAGGAATATCCACTTATAAAAAAGCAACTATGGAAAGAATATTTTTGGAGTAGAAGTTATTGTTTATTAACTACTGGGGGAGCACCTATTGAAGTAGTAAGAAAGTATATTGAAAGTCAAGGAATGAAATGAGTGAAATAATGTTAAAGGCTTATAAATACAGAATATATCCTAATTTAGAACAAAGAGAATATCTTG
>OLWA01001396.1_pt1 | contig 25020 bp, 20 predicted proteins | sample 1673251 | NCBI WGS metagenome assembly OLWA01 (sample SAMEA3178937, study PRJEB25190) | human gut metagenome | biome: human gut; feature: human-associated habitat; material: faeces | place: Austria | collected 2013 | reverse complement strand
TTTTGTTAACACTCGCCGGATCTGCTTTTCCTTTCATGGCTTTCATGGTCTGTCCAACCAGGAATCCGATCGCTTTTTCTTTTCCGTTATGATAGTCCTCTACAGACTGTGGATTGCCAGCCACGATCTCTTCAATGGTGGAACGCAGGGCTCCCTCATCATTTACCGTACCGAGGCCTTTTTCCTCTACATACTGTTTCGGATCAATGTCCTCTTCAAAGACCTTCTCAAAGACCTCTTTGGCTACCGTAGAGTTGATGGTGCCTGCCTCTGCCAGTTCGATCAACTGTGCCAGATGCTCCGGTGAAAAATGAATGTCCTCCGGTTCCATCTCTTTTTCTTTCAAAAGGCGCATAGTCTCGCCCATGAGCCAGTTGCTGACTTTCTTTGGATTGTGGCACACAGCCTCGGTCTTTTCGAAAAGATCTGCCAGTGTCTTGCTGGCTGTGATGATAGAAATATCATACTCCGGTATATCAAACTGTTTTTTATAACGAAGGGCTTTTTCCTCTGCAAACTCCGGTTCCGCATCTTTTATCTCCTTGATCCACTCATCACTGATAACGACCGGCACCAGATCCGGATCCGGGAAGTAACGGTAATCCTGGGCATCCTCTTTGGAACGCATGGCATAGGAATACTCTTTGTTGTCATCCCATCGTCTTGTCTCCTGTATTACCTCTTTGCCATCTTCCAGCAGTTCGATCTGTCTTGCCCGCTCTCCCTCAATGGCTCTGGCAATGGCCTTAAAGGAGTTCAGGTTCTTCATCTCGGTACGGGTTCCAAACTCAGCAGCCCCCACCTCTCTGACAGAAAGGTTGACATCCGCACGCATAGAGCCTTCGTTCAACTTACAGTCAGAAGCTCCCAGGTACTGAATGGTGGTGCGGAGTTTTTCCAGATAGGCAATGACCTCATCAGCACTGCGCATATCCGGCTCCGACACGATCTCAATCAACGGCACACCGGAACGGTTATAGTCCACCAGAGAGCAGTCTGCCCAGTCGTCATGCACCAGTTTTCCGGCATCTTCTTCCATATGGATCTCATGGATTCCCACACTCTTTTTGCCGCCGGCTGTCTCGATCTCTACACTTCCGTTAATGCAGATCGGCAGATATAGCTGGGAAATCTGGTAGTTCTGAGGGTTATCCGGGTAAAAATAGTTTTTTCGGTCAAATTTACAATACTGGTTTATATCGCAGTTCAATGCCAGGCCCACTGCCATGGCATACTCTACCACCTGCTTGTTCAATACCGGAAGGGATCCCGGCATGCCTGTACATACGGGACAGGTATGGGTGTTGGGAGCGCCGCCAAACGCGGTGGAACATCCACAGAAAATCTTTGTTTTCGTTGCCAGTTCTACATGGACCTCCAGTCCGATCACGGTTTCATATTGTTTAGCCATCTTAGTCACGCTCCTTTCCGGCACACTGTTCATAGGTGTAAGCGGCCTTTATAATTTTTTTCTCCTGGAAACAATCGCCGATCAGCTGCACACCGATTGGCAGGCCTTTGTCATCTTTGCCGCATGGCACGGTCATACCCGGCAGACCGGCCAGATTTACAGAAATCGTGTAAATGTCTCCCAGGTACATCTTGATCGGATCTTTCAGGCTTTCTCCGATCTTTGGCGCTGTCGTAGGAGCTGCCGGTGACAGGATCACATCATATTTGCTGAAAGCTTCGTCAAATGCCTTTTTGATCAGTGCCTTGGTTCGGAGTGCTTTCAGATAATAAGCATCATAATAACCACTGCTGAGCACAAAAGATCCCAGCATGATCCTTCGTTTTACTTCCGGGCCAAATCCCTCGGAACGGGTCTTTTTATACATATTGTGAAGGCCTTCATATTCTTTGGTACGGTAGCCGTATTTTACTCCGTCAAAACGGGATAAGTTGGAACTTGCCTCTGCCGATGCAATGACATAATAGGCAGGAATCGCATATTCCACCAGGCTCAGATCAAATTCCTCAACGATGGCTCCCTGCTCTTCCAGTACTTTCGCTGCCTTCAAGACAGCCTCTTTTACCTGTGGATCCAGTCCCTCTCCAAAGTAGTCTTTTGGAATACCGATCTTCATTCCCTTTACATCCTTTACAAGTGCAGAAGTAAAGTCCAGATCCTTTCTCTGTACGGAAGTGCTGTCCTTTTTATCATAGGATGAAATGGCCTCCAGGATTGTGGCACAGTCTGTCACATCTTTGGCAACCGGTCCGATCTGATCCAGAGAAGAACCGTAGGCGATCAGACCGTAACGAGATACGGTTCCGTAAGTCGGTTTGATGCCGGTAACGCCACAGAAAGAACTTGGCTGGCGGATGGAACCACCGGTATCGGAACCCAGGGCAAAAGAACATTCTTCAGCGGCCACTGCGGCGCAGGAACCACCGGAAGATCCTCCCGGGACATGGTCTGTATTGTAAGGGTTTCTTGTAACTCCGTAAGCGGAAGTCTCTGTGGTGCTTCCCATGGCAAATTCGTCCATGTTGGTCTTACCGATCAGCACAACACCGGCTTCTTCCAGTTTTTTCACTGCCTCAGATGAATAAGTCGGTACAAAGTTACCCAGGATCTTGGAACTGCATGTAGTCAGGATCCCTTCGGTACACATATTGTCCTTGATGGCCACCGGCACGCCGGCCAGAGGCCCTGTCAGTTCTCCTGCCTGGATTTTTTTCTGTACTTCCCCTGCTTTTTCCAATATCTGTGCTTCATCCAATACAGTTACATAACTGTGGATACTCTCTTCTTTTTCCTTGATCTGCGCCAGAGCGTCTTTGGCTGCCTCTACGGCGGTGGTCTCTCCGGCCTTTATTTTCTTTGCCAGCTCTACCGCTGTCAAACTCATCAAACTCATTGTTTCGTCCTCCCTTATCAGTCAAATGTCTTCGGTACCATGTAAGTTCCGTCTTTTTTCTCTGGTGCGTTGGCAAGCATATTGTCACGGTCGTCTCCGTTGGCTACTACATCTTCTCTGAATACATTCTGCACCGGGAAAACATGAGACATAGGTTCCACGCCCTCTGTGTCCAGTTCATTTAACTTGTCGATATAGTCTAGCATACTGCCCATATCTTTTTTTGCCTGCTCTTTTTCTTCTTCATTCAATTCCAGTTTTGCCAGAATTCCCACATACTCTATAGTTTCATCACTAATTACATTTGCCATTTTTGTTCTCCTTCCTCTGCTGCCCTTACGGCTCTAATCTGCTAAGATCTCTTGGGAACAGGGTTGTTTCTCTTACATTATCCTCTCCCAGTATCTTCATTGTCAAGCGTTCCAGACCAATTCCCAGTCCTCCATGAGGCGGCATACCGTGTTTGAAGATCATCATGTACTGCTCCATTCCCTCCTGGGTCATGCCCCGGTCTGCAATCTTGTCTACCAGTGTCGAGTAATCGTGGATTCTCTGTCCGCCGGTAGTAATCTCCAGTCCATGGAACAAAAGGTCAAAACTCAGTGTATAATTTGTATCTTCCGGATCATCCATAGCGTAAAATGGTCTTTTCTTGGATGGATAATGAGTTACAAAGACAAAGTCTGCATCCATTTCCTCTTTGAAATACTGACCGATCAAAGACTCTTCTTCCGGCTCCAGGTCAAATGGATTGCGGATCTTTCGGTTATACTTTTCTGCCACCAGTTCTTTGGCCTTATCAAAACGGACCTGGGGGATCTCATCTACCTTTGGCAGTGTCACACCTAACATTTTCAGTTCTTTGGCATACTCTGTCTCCAGCAGTTTCATGGTGTACTGCAAAAAGCCTGTCTCCATCTCCATGATATCCTCAAAACTGTCGATGTAGCCCATCTCAAAGTCCAAGGAAGTGTATTCGTTCAGATGTCGTTTGGTATTGTGCTTCTCTGCACGAAATACCGGTGCGGCTTCAAACACCCGGTCAAATACGCCTACCATCATCTGTTTGTAAAACTGTGGGCTCTGGGCCAGCACTGCGTGTTTGTGAAAATATTCCAGACGGAACAAGTTAGCACCGCCCTCGGCTCCTCTGGCTCCGATCTTGGGAGAATGGATCTCGGTAAATCCCTGGCTGTGAAGATAATCTCTGAATCCCCGCACGATTCCCTCCTGCACACGGAACTTGGCTCTCTCTTTTACATTCCTCAATGACAGAGGTCTAAGATCCAGTTTTGTCTCCAGGGAAGTGTTCATCTTCCATTTGTTGATGGCGATGGGCATTGGTTCCACCGGCTTGGACAAGATTTCAAAGCTGACAGCCCGGATCTCAAATCCCTGAGGTGCTCTTTCTTCTAAAGCCACGGTTCCTTTTACGGTCACGGCAGCCTCCTCACACAATTCTTTCAACTCCGGTGTGGTGGTCCCTTCTTCATAAACGGTCTGCACCAGACCTTCTCTAGTCCTCAGTACCACAAAGGCTACCTCGCCCATGTCACGGATCTTGTGCACAGCCCCATTTAATAAAACCTCTTTACCTTCATACTCTCCACTAAGAATATCGGAAATTAATACTGTTTTCTTTTCTGTCTTTCCAGTCATGAACTCCATAATGATCCTTCCTCTCGTATAATATTTTGCTCTCTTCGATACTGGTGCCGCTCCCTGTCTTCTCTCGGGGGGCAGGTCACCGGAAACCGTGTCTCCCATAAAGAAAAAGAGCACCAAGCTTGTCAGACTGCTGCTCTCTTTGTCTGTAAAATAAAAAAGTCCCAGAACAGCAACTGCTGAATCTGGGACGGGAAAATCTGCATTAAAAATAAACCCGCGGTACCACCCGCGTTGAAGTACCCCGTCGTACTTCCTCTCGTTTTGCTGATAACGGCAGCGCACCGTACATACCTACTCACTCGTTCTCTATTCACTCTGTTCAGTATGTCTGCTCCGGAATGTTCTCCTGTCTGCTGCTTCCATATGACGCTCTCAGTCGGCGACGCCAATCCCTGTCTCTCAGTCACGATACAGACAATCGTTTCCTTCATTGCTTTGTAGGAGATTATAGCATGGCTGGGGGAGGCTGTCAAGGGGTGGTCGTTGGATTTTTAGGTTTCCGCCGAGGCAGAGGGGCCTGTGTTCCGTGAGCGCTCTCGCTACGACAAAGACGCAGAAGTATCGACATGCAAAATACGCATGCCTGATACTTGCGCCTTTGTACTCGCTTCACACAGCCCCCTCTGCCTCGGCTGGAATCCTGAAAACGAACTTCCAAGGTCAGAAAATTCCAGGCAGAAAAGTAGAGTGTACTCTTTTGCCATCAAAAGCAGTTGTTCGGAATTTCCGAACAACTCACAATAGTGTGACCACGACAATTTAACAGACACTGTCTGTTAAATTTTGTGGTATACTGTACTTACAATTACATATTGAGGAGATGATTCTATGTGGCTTATCTTTGCCATTGGTTCTGCCGTCTTTGCCGGCATTACCTCGATTCTTGCCAAATGCGGTATCCGTCATACGGATTCTACCGTTGCCACTGCTTTGAGAACAGTGGTTGTACTGCTATTCTCCTGGATTCTGGCAGTCCTTCAGGGCACGGCATCTCAGGTTCAGTCCGTGGATGGACGCACTTGGCTTTTCCTGGTTCTTTCGGGACTGGCAACCGGCGCTTCCTGGCTCTGTTATTTCCGGGCGTTGCAGGTTGGCGATGTAAACAAAGTTGTGGTCATTGATAAATCCAGTACGGTGTTATCCATTCTTCTCGCTTTTATCTTTCTGCAGGAAGGAGTCAGTTTTTCCAAACTGCTGTGCGTCATTGCCATTGGACTTGGTACTCTTTTTATGATTTCAAAAAAAGAGGCTGCCGCCCAGTCCGGTAAAAGTTATCTCATTTACGCACTTTTCTCCGCCATCTTTGCCAGTCTCACTTCCATTCTTGGTAAAGTCGGCATTGAACATGTGGATTCCAATCTGGGAACAGCCATCCGTACTTGTGTCGTCCTTGTCATGTCATGGATCATGGTATCTGTGACCAAGAAAGGACAAGAAGTGGCCAAAGTTCAAAAGAATGAACTTTTGTTTATCGTTTTATCCGGTTTTGCTACCGGCGGTTCCTGGCTTTGCTATTACAAAGCACTGCAGCAGGGTCCTGCCAGTGTGGTCGTTCCCATCGATAAACTGAGTATTCTTGTAACCATTATCTTTTCATTCCTTGTATTCCACGAAAAGCTTAACCGCCGTGGCTTTATCGGACTTTTATTAATCCTGGCCGGAACCATTGCTCTGGCTTGTATGTAAAGAGAAGTTATCTACATACCAACATAAAAAGGAGGCTGCCTCCCCGTGAATATCACGGAGAGGACAGCCTCCTTTTTTTAAGGATAACACTTATCCGAAACGATAACTATTATTTTACTGTAACTTTGATAGATTTAGTTGCTTTCTTATATTTGCTTGTCTTAGCAGCCTTAATCTTCAATGTTACTTTACCTTTCTTCTTACCTTTGATAGTAAGTTTACCCTTCTTAAGAGTTACTTTAGCGATCTTCTTAGCTTTCTTAGAAAGTTTAGCTACAGAAAGTTTACCCTTAGAGTTAACAGATACTTTCAAAGTAACCTTTTTGCCCTTCTTAACTGTTACTTTGCTAACTGCTTTTTTGCCTTTCTTAACTGTAATCTTAGCAGCTTTTACTGTACTCTTAGCATCTGTTAAAGTTGTTGTTTTGTTATTGTTTGTTGTGTTATTGTTTGTTGTGTTGTTCTTATTTGTGTTATTATTGCTTGGGCTTGGACTAGGACTTGGTGTAGTATTGTTGCCTGGGTTTGGTTTTGGTCTTACAACCTGTGGTTTGTCAGTTGTATTTGTTGTAAGATGATCATCTGTGTCTACCAGGTTGAATGTACCAAGCTGTGCCATAAAGTGGATACCCAGTGTATCGGATTCCATATCAGCACCCTTGAACATCTGACGATAGAACCATGTATCATCGTTCAAGTCTTTCATCAGAATAAGGTAGTCATTACCCTTCTTTGTAAATGTTACTTTGTAGTTATGCTCTGGAAGGAAAGCTTCTTTACTTGCAGAGATGTTGTAGAAGTTGTCTGGGTTAGCAGCAAAGTCAATCGTAGTACCTTCTGTAGCTTTCAATTTAGCAGCAGGAATACCAGCTACCCAGCCACCAAAACTTCCGTTGTAAGAAGATGTAATATAAGCACCTTTCTCAGTAGTTGCAACATCATTATTCACATATTTAGAACCATCTTCATTTACTGCATATGCTTCTACACAGAATCCGATGTTTCCAGCTGTATCAGCTTTGTTGTTCTCAAGGATAAAGCTGACAGATCCGTCACCTTTCAGGATACGGTCTTTACTTGCCTGGAATGCTGTCCACCATGTTGTACCTGTTACAGTCTCGAATACACGAACAGTAATTGTTGCTGTTCCTACTACTTTAGCATCTGCTTTAGAGGTAGCAGTTACAGTAATTTTATCACCTGTTTTTGCATTCGCTGGAACAGTCAGAACACCTTCAGCGGATACATCAATTGCTGTTCCACTTGCGTTTGTTGCAGACCATTTTACATCCTGATTTGTAGCCAATGTTTTTCCGTCTTCACCATATACAGCTGCTGTGAATTTAACTTCTTCACCAGCATTTGCAGTTACAGCTGCTGGAGTTACAGCTACAGAAGTAGGATCAACAAATGATTCTTCTTTTACACCAATTGTAAACTCTACTATAGCAGAAACTTCTGTTCCCTTTACAGTTGCTTTTACAGTTACTTTGTCACCATCTTTAGCATCATCTGTTGTTGTAACGACACCATTTTTATCTACAGTTGCTGCTGAGCCTTCAACGCTCCACACAATATCCTTTACAGCTGCATTTTCTGGAGTAACCGTTGCAGTCAATGCTACTTTACCTGGAGCTACACTGCCGTTCTTTTTGTCCTTAAGAATGTTCAGAGTTCCTTTTCCTTCTGCAACACCTTCACCAGAGATAGTAACCTTCTCTGCTGTTGTTGTTACAGTTACTTCTGTATCAGCTGTAACTGTCTGATCTTCACCATACGCATATGTAGCAGTGATTACCGCATTACCATCTGCTACCGCTGTTACTTCACCTTTATCATCTACGGTTGCTACTTTTTCGTCGGATGTTTTATAAGTTACAGCTGCATCTGGAACAGCAACCCCGTTGTTTAATACAGAAGCTTCTACAGAAGCTTTTGAAGCACCATTTGTTACAAGGTCAAGTTTTGCTTTTGCTTTAACAGTATAATCTGGAACTACTGCTTTAGTAATAGCCATTTCATTGTTATCACCAGCCAAGAAGAAGCGAATCTTATCTGCACTTACATTCTTTACTGTATAAGACTGATGACGAACCTTAGAATCGTCTGTAGAAGATGTATATGTTTCATTAACATATACTGTATCTCCAGATCTCTTCACCTGAATAGTTGCTTTACAATCCTTGGCAATTTCTAACCATGATGCCCAGTCAGTACTATCTGTTGTTGCAAGAGTCGCATCATAGTTATCACCCCAGCCATAGTTATCGGCACGGACAGCTACATACTCTTTATATCCACTTGCTAGTCTGTCAGCATCTGTTGTCAGCACAACACTCGGTGCGTTCCAGTTATTGGTTCCGCTCGTCTTACTTGTCAACTCCAATGTACAATCAAAGTTGCCCTCAAATCTGTAATAATCACTGAAATTAGTCCACCAAGCACCATTTGCAACGGTGTCTGTCAACTCTGTGGTCTTTGTAAGATCCTTAACCACACACGCTCCTTCTTCACCAGAAGCAGCCTGTGCCACTACATTAGTTGCAATTGGTGTTGAGAATACCATACTTGCAGCCATGACAGCGCACAATACTTTTTTGAAACTTTTTCTCATCGTATTAGTTTCCTCCTTATAAATATTTTGTTTTGCCGTATCCTCTCATATACGGACTTAGATCCACCCATAGATTGTACAATTAAACTATACTCTCTACGAATTTCCTTTCAACATTGTACAATATTCACAAGATAAAGTCAATCCTTTTCCCGTGTCTATTTTATTTTTGCTATATATTTTCTTTATATTTAATAATAACATATTTTTGCCATTACCTGGGCATAAAAAAACCGCCATACAATGACTTTTCTCACTGTATGACAGTCTCTTTGCCTCCTCTCTGCTTAGTCGATCACTCTTCTTGCGCAGATTGGGGTACGATAATAAATATTGCTGGTCTTGATGCCATCTTTACGATTACTTGCGTGAACCACACGACCGCCTCCGATACAGAGCGCCACATGGCTGACATGTCCACCGCTTCCGTAGAAGATCAGGTCTCCGGCTCTTGCGTCTGATACACTGATCTTTTTACCGGTGCGGGACTGTTCGCTGGATGTTCTTGGCAGGCTGATGCCGAACTTCTTGAAGATAGACATGGTAAATCCGGAGCAGTCTGTACCGTTAGTCAGGCTGGTTCCACCATAACGGTAAGGATTTCCCACGAACTTCAGTCCGTATGCAGCGATAACCGAACCATCACCGCTTCCTAATGCACTGCCTCCGCCGGATCCGCTGGAACTTCCGCCACTGGATCCGGCAGATCCGCCGCCTCCGTCGGAACTTGCGCCGCTGCTACTGCTGCCGGTACGGCCGCCGCCTCCGGATGAGTTGCTCTTGCCGGAAGACTTGCCAGCGTTTCCGCCGCCTCCACTGCTGCTGCTCTTGTGGGAACTGCTGCTCTTACTGCTGGAACTGGAGCTACTGCTCTTGCCGGAAGAACTGCTTGAGTTGCTGCTCTTACTGCTGGAACTGGAGCTACTGCTCTTGCCGGAAGAACTGCTCTTGCTGGAACTGCTGTCATTGTCGTCGTTTGCCGCTGCTTTTACCTGTCGCTGCTGCTGACGCTCTGCCGCTTCTGCAGCCTCTTTACGACGCTGTTCCTCTCGTTCCTCTTCTATGGATACCGCTTTTTTGAATTTAACGGATACCTTTACATAATCCTTGGATACATATCCGGATGTATCATCATCCACGGTGATCTTGACCCACTGGTCTTCTACTTTTTCCACTTCATAGGTCTCATCCTGTGCCAGAAGAGTCAGAACCGTACAGTCTGTGTTCATCTTCTCACGCACTTTCAATGTATCGGTGGTGACGGTTACATACTTGGTTCCAAACTGGTCGATCAGCTTCTCTGCACTGTAGCCGATAGCCAGATAATCTTTCATAATATAACCGCTGACAGATCCGGATTTGATATAAACCCAGTCTCCTTCTGTCTTCATAATAGTAGCGGCACTGCCCCGGTACAATTTGCCGACGATCTCCGCATCTGTATCCGGTTTCTTACGGATATTTACATAATCTGCGGCAATGGAAATTCCCACATTGGCATACTCTGATTCCGGCTTCGGTGTGGCCGTAGCCGTGGCTGCCTGAGTCGGCTCCGGTGTAGTACTGGATACAGCGGTTCCACTGGTCGTAGTACCATTCGCGTTGGTGCCTCCGTTGGCATTTCCACCATTGGCTGTGTTGCTGTCAAATGCCACGATAGCTTCCGGGTCCGTATTGGTGGTGTTGGTTCCTACCTGTACCGAACAATACTGATCCAGTGTATATGACATACCTGCTAACTCTGTCTCTGTTCCCATGGTGGTGGAAGTAGAGACTATATATTTTCCAAATATTCCTAAAGACAATACCAGACCTGTGCCAAGCACTGCCTTTACTAGACGATCACGCCCCATACAATCCTCCGTTCTAAAAAACATAACGAATCTAAGTTGTTACAAAATTATTAAACATATGTTACAGTATAACAAGGAAAAATAGAGATGTCAATATTTCCATCTCTATTTTTTTCTTTGATAATTCGACATTTTTTACGAGAATACAGGGATTCTCATTAGTTTTCCATATATTGTCAGTGTCTCTTTCATTCTACTACAGTAACACAATCCTTTTTACTGACAGAGTTTTCCTACTACCTGGTTGATCACTTTGCCGTCTGCTTTTCCTTTTAATTCTGCCATGACAGCCTTCATGATCTGTCCTTTGTTCTTGGTAGCGATCACTTCTGCAAACTGCGTGGTAAGGATTTCTTCTACTTCTTCGGCAGAAAGCATCTTCGGTGCATACTCGGTGATCACTGCCAGACGGAATTTGTACTCATCCAATAAGTCCTGTCTTTCGGCCGGGCAAGTCTCTACCTGTTCCTTAACCGTCTTTAATTCTTTCAGAATGGCACGGTCTACCAGTTCATCCGGTATATCGTCTCTCTTTCCTTCGTCAATAGCCAGCTTTTTCGCTGCTGAATACATATCCGAAATCACTGCTTTTCTTTCTTTATCTTTCGCCTTCATAGCTGCGATCATATCTTTTTGCAATGTGTTGATATCCATCTTCTTCGTCCCTTTCCTTTAATTCTTTGCCACAATGGCTTCAATCTCGATCAATACATCCTTCGGCAGTCTTGCCACTTCTACACAGGAGCGGGCCGGACAGTCTGTCTTGAAATACTTGGAGTAAATCTCGTTGACTTTGCCAAAGTCGTCCATATTTTTTATAAAGACAACGGTCTTGATGGTGTCTTCCACCCGGGCACCGGATGCCTCGATCAGTGCTGCCAGATTGCCGATGGCCTGGTCTGCCTGCTCTTCGATACCGCCCTGTACCAGTTCACCGGTAGCCGGCACGATCGGGATCACACCCGAGGTAAAAATAAGTCCGTTTACTTCGAGTGCCTGGGAATATGGTCCGATGGCTGCCGGTGCCTTATCCGTTGCTATTATTTTTTTCATAGAATGTCACACCTTCCTATCTTGTTTTCCTTTACAGTATAACGCAAAGTTTCTCAGAATTCACTAGTTTTTTTCTAAAAAAAATAGTATACTTATGCTTAAACGAATTCCGATTAGAAAAGAGATGATGTTTTCATGTATAGTTATAAAAACCGGGTAAGTTACAGCCAACTTGACAAAGAGGGCAAATTGGGCGTTTCCAATGTGGTGGATGCCATGCAGGACTGCTGTTTGTTCCACAGTGAAGATATCGGCCACGGTGCCTTGAAACTGCTGGAGAAAAACCGCGCCTGGCTGGTCAGTGCCTGGCATATCGTATTTAAGCGTCGGCCGCTGTTGGGAGAACGCTACACCACTTACACCTGGCCTTATAAATTCCAGGGGATCTGGGGATGCCGTAATTTCTGTATGCGCTCCCAGGAAGATGAGGTACTCGCCTATGCGGATTCCCGCTGGTTTTACTTTGACAACCAGTCCGGCAAGCCGGCTCACATTGATGCCGAGGAGATCGAGGCCTATGAGACGGAGCCTGCCTATGATATGGAGTATGGTTCCCGGAAGGTAAAATGCAGCCTGCCCCTCACTCTGGTGCAGGAAGTGCCGGTATGCGAAAATTATCTGGACACCAACCGTCATGTAAACAACGGCCAGTATGTGCGGATGGCTGTGAATGTGCTTCCTGTGGGCTATGAAGTGTCCGAACTGAGAGCTGAATTCCGGCTGGCCGCCAAAATGGGGGACACCCTTTATATCCGCACTGCCCGGGACGATGAGCATTTTTATGTTGTTTTAACCGACGCCGATGAAAACCCTTATTTTCTGTGTGAGTTTTCCGGCATTGTGAAAGCCTGACCACCGATAGATAGAATGGAGATGACTATGAATACAGAACAATTATTATTAGGAACGACTGCCAACTTATATGTGCTTCGCTTCAGCCGCTTTGGCGTGTACTTAGGATCCGGCACAGACCGGAATTTCGAGGTTCTGCTGCCAAACAACCAGGTTTCGGATTCCCTGGAAAAAGGGGACAAGATCGATGTCTTTTTGTACAAAGATTCTGAGGATCGTCTCATTGCCACTACGGCGGTGCCTTATTTGCAGATGGGGGAAGTGGCCGCTTTGAAGGTAAAAGACATTACCAATATTGGTGCTTTTCTGGACTGGGGCCTTGCGAAAGATCTGTTCCTGCCTTTCAAAGAGCAGACAGCCCGTGTACGGATGGGTGACACTGTTTTGGTCACTCTGTATATAGATAAAAGCGAACGCCTCTGCGCCACCATGAAGATCTATGATTATCTATCCTGCGAAAGTCCTTATAAAAAGGGAGACAAAGTACATGGACGGATCTATGAGATTACCGACAGTTTTGGCTGTTTTGTAGCGGTAGACGATGAATTTTCTGCCTTGATCCCTCACAATGAAATGACCAGGGAGTTAAAGGTAGGGGAGGAAGTAGACGCCAGAGTCAAGGAAGTCACCGAAGAGGGCAAACTTACTTTAAGCCTGCAGGAAAAGGTAAAAGTTCAGATGGGTATGGATGCAGATCGTATCTACAGCCGTCTGGAAGAAGCCGGCGGATACCTGCCGTTCCATGACAAGACCTCTCCGGAGATCATCAAGCGGGAGTTTCAGATCAGTAAAGCTGCTTTCAAGCGTGCCATCGGCCGTCTCATGAAACAGAAAAAGATACAGATCAAAGAGGATGGTATCCACCGTCTCTGATCTGCCTTGGATGAGTTAGAGGGTTTCTTCCCCGACGGAAAGAAACCCTCTTTTATTTTACTTTTTAAATCTCATTTTCTCCTCGGTACTTCTCAGTCTGCTAGGCGTTGTGGCCACTGGTTTGTCCTGGATACCGGCTGCTTTTTTCAAGCCTGCTGCCATCTGGTTGCGGCAGGCATCGCAGTAACGGCCGGTCTTAATAGTAACACCACAGCACTCACAAGGGAGACCGATGGGTGAATCGTCGGAGAAAACCAGTCTCTCCTCACGGATCCAGCGGTGGATCTGACGCACTGACACTTTCATTTCCTGAGATAATGTGGTGATATCCACATTTGGATGCTCTCTAACATATTTTTTAACCTCTACAAAATGGTCATTCATCGCCTTCTGGCAGGCAGGGCACAACCTGTCCCCCCGGATGTAATTGAATAATTTTCCACAATGTGAACATGCTAATATTTCCATATTCGTTCCCTCCTTTGATTAACGGCCTTCCTCATATAGATTCCTCACTTCCAATACACAGGCAGGCAAAATATATATCCTCTGCCCCAGCTTGCCGCAGGGCCGATCCACACGCTTCCAGGGTAGACCCGGTAGTGTAAATATCATCCATCAGCAAAATCCTCTTCCCCTGTATCTGCGTCATGGCGGACGCCGGGACTTCAAAGACATCGCTTAGATTGTGCCGTCTTTGTTTGTCGTTTAACTGATTCTGTGGTCTGGTGTTTTTCAGGCGGATCAGACCGGACTCCATCACAGGGATTTTTAACGCCTGTGCCACATACCCGGCAAGTTTTTCTGCCTGATTGTACCCCCGGAACCACAGCCGTCTCCGGTGCAGCGGCACTGCCATTACCACATCCGGCTGCCAGGCGGCGATCTGCCTTCCCTTATGCTTTATCAGTTCTCTTCCAAACACTTCGCTTAACACGGACTGACCCGTGTATTTATAAAGGTGCATCATCTGCTTTCCTTTATCATCATATACCCACAGTGCTGTCCCCTGCCGCAGCTGGCTGTCCCGCCGGCCGCAGTCATAACAAAGTTCTACTTTTTCCGATGCAACAGGCTTACCGCAGTGCTTACAGCACGGTTCCTCTACCCAGATCAGATTTTTATAACAATCCGGGCAGAATACATCTTTTTCATCTGCCGTCTTTGCCGATCCACAGACCGGGCATTTCTTTGGATACAAAAGATGGATAAGGCTCATGTTTACTCCTCCTTTATTATAACATAGATGTTTTTTTCATGCACCTATTTTCCCTCAATTTCCTGAATCCTGCCTGCCAGGGATGAATACCTGAGCTGTTCGGACTGGTTCTTGATCATATTCTGTACCGTCTCACGGCTTCCTACAATGGTGACACATTTTTTGCCACGGGTCACAGCCGTATACAGGATGTTCCGGTTCATGAGGGGCCTTGGTCCCGCCAGAAGAGGCAATACCACCGCCGGGTACTCGCTTCCCTGAGATTTATGTATGGTGATGGCGTAGGCCAGTTCCAGTTCATCCAGCTCCCCCTGGGAATAGGTCACATACTTTTCCTCATCAAACAGCACCGTCACTTGCTTATTGTAAGCATCAATTTCCTGGATGATACCGCAGTCTCCGTTAAAGACGCCACTGCCTTCCTCTACGCAATAGCCGTTGTATCCACGGATTTCCCATTTAATCTGATAATTGTTCTTCATCTGCATGACTTTGTCCCCCTGGCGGAACAACACACCATGACTTTCTATCTGCGGTTTTCCCGGTGCCTCCGGATTTAAGTACCTCTGCAGTACTTCATTGCACCGGTGAACCCCCAGTTCGCCTTTTTTCATCGGAGTCAGCACCTGTACATCAAAAGGGGTACAATGGGTGTATTTTGGCATGCGGTCCCGCACCAGCCAGAGCATCACCTCAAGCACTCCGTGGCTGTCGTCCCGCTTCAGGCAGAAAAAGTCCTTGCTCTGATTGTCCAGGGAAATAGGCTCTCCGGCATTGATCTTATGGGCATTGACGATAATATCACTTTCTGCCGCCTGCCGGAAGATCCTTGACAGTTTTACCACATTGAAGCAGTGGGACTGGATAATGTCTTTTAGCACATTTCCCGGTCCTACGCTGGGAAGCTGGTTCACATCTCCTACCAGGATCAGCCGGGTTCCTACTGCCACAGCCTTTAGGAGGCTGTGAAACAGGTAAATATCCACCATAGACATTTCATCGATAATGATCACATCCGTCTCCAGAGGATTCCATTCGTTTCTTCCAAACTGCTCGGCCCCTCGGTCAACATTCTCTTCCTGTTCTCCCGGTGCACCATTGTACTCCAGCATACGGTGTATGGTCTGGGCCTCACAGCCGGTGGCTTCGGTCATTCTCTTGGCCGCACGACCGGTAGGGGCCGCCAGCATAATGCTCATGCCCTGCTTTTCGAAACAGCGGATGATCATGTTGATGGTTGTGGTCTTTCCGGTTCCCGGCCCACCAGTCACTACCAGAAGTCCGCTGTGCATGGCTTCTTTCACGGCGATCCTCTGCTGGTCGTCCAGTTCCAGTTCTTCCTGGGCCTCCAGACTGGCGATCTGTTTCATGGCGTACTCTTCGTCTCTCTCCAGTGGGATATTCAGATCCCACAGCATCCTGGCACAGTTTAGTTCTGCGTAATAAAGAGTCGGCAAATATACATTCCTCTCTTCCGAGACGATTACCACACGCTGTATCTCCATCTCTTCCAACACCGTCATAACCTGCTCTGCCGTGACTTCCAGACGGTAGACTGCTTCTTTCAAAAGCATGGGCTCCGGCATATACACATAGCCTTCATTGGTGCCAAGCCCCAGCACATACAAGATCCCTGCCCGGATCCGGTTGGGATCGTTCAGGGCAAAACCCGCTTTCTTCGCTATGTCGTCTGCAATCTTGAATCCGATCCCCTGGATATCCTCTGCCAGTTTGTAAGGAGTTTCTTTGACCACTCCGTACAGATCTATGCCATAGGTTTTGTAGATCTTCACAGCCAGCTGGTTGGAAATCCCGTAATCCTGCAAAAAAATGGTGGCACTGCGCATTTCTCTTTTTTCTTCAAACTGCTCCCCGATGCTGCGGGCCATTTTCTCACTGATTCCCTTTACTTCTGCCAGCCGCTCCGGTTCCTGCTCAATGATTTCAAAGGTTTTTCCGCCGAACTTATCCACGATCCGCTTGGCCAGTCCCCCCCTGACGCCGGCAATGGCACCGGATCCCAGATACCGCAGCATAGCCGTCTCATTGTCCGGGGCCTGCACCTCAAAACTTCTCACCTTCAACTGTTCCATATACACCGGGTGCTGCACCATTTCCCCCGTTACCTTTACATACTCTCCTTCGTTGATAAATGGCAGGGTGCCTACGCAGGTTTCTTCCTCCCCATCGGACTGCTCCAGCTCAAATACCGTATAGCCATTCTCCACATTTCTATAGATAATATTGGTTACATACCCTTTTCGTTCTTCCATGGTATACTCCTTTTCCACATAGTAAAAAACTCCCCTTCATGTGTTGAAAATCATAACACACGAAAGAGAGCCTGTAAATGGAAACTTAGGTTACACCTGTGTTCCCTCATTTTTCTTAATCGCATTGTACAGCTGATCTGCCAGCCCGATAGACTGTCCACTGTTTGTCATGGACTCAGCAATGGTCTGGATATAGTTGTCGTGGAACATATCCACATACTGACTGCTGGTACTGTCGTCATCCTCGTCCTCTGTCAGGATCTTGGATGCCTTCTCCATATTTTTGTACATCTGCTCGACCATATAAGATTCAAACTGCTTGCATGCCTCCATAGTTTCATCGTCTGTGGAAGCATTCTGAATCTGGGAAGACAATTTGTCCGCTGCAGATGCCGAGGCATCTGTGCTGTAATTGGTCAAATATGTATTATCTACTGAAATCGCCATCACTACGCCTCCTTATCATGAGCGAAGATTGTTGGCCTGCTGCAGCATCTGGTCGGATGCTGTGATGGCCTTAGAGTTCATTTCATATGCTCTCTGGGCGATGATCATGTTGACCATTTCGTCTGCTGCCTGTACATTAGACGCCTCCAGATAGCCGGACTTGATCAGAGATCCCAACTGTGAAGCGTTGTAGATCGTAGCCTGTCCGGACGCATCGCTCTCCAGATAATTGGAATCCGAACTCTTGGTCAAACCTCCTGCGTTCGGGAAGTTTGCCAGTCCGATCTGCACACCGATGTTCTGCTGGTTACCGGTGTTATCCGGATATGTAAGATTTCCATACTGGTCTACGCCAAGTTTGCTTGTACGGTATGTACGATCCAGCACAATGGCATTTCCGTTTGTATCCAGTACCGGATGACCTGCACTGTCTGTCAAGGCGATCCCATCTGTCGTAATAGACATATTGAAATGACCATTTCTCGTATAAGCGGTGGAACCGTCATCCTGCTTTACCATAAAAAATCCATCTCCCTGGATGGCATAATCAAACTCACCATTGGAAGCATTCAGTGCTCCCTGGGTAAAATCCGATGAAATGGATGCTATCCTGGTTCCCAGTCCTACCTGTGCACCAATCGGCTTCGCCTCTCCCGTAGAAGTAGTAGTCTTCTGCTGCATGGTCTGGTAGATCAATGATTTAAAATTAGCCGCCTGTGTCTTATATCCGGTTGAGTTGATATTTGACAGGTTGTTGGCAATTACATCTAAGTTACTCTGCTGCCCAATCATTCCACTGGCAGCGGTCCATAATGAACGCATCATACGTCAAGACACCTCCTTGATCAGCCGTTCAGTCTTCCCACAGAATTCACAGCACGGTCCAGCATGCTGTCATATGAACGGATCACTTTCTGATTTGCTTCATAAGCTCTTGTTATAGTAATCATATCGACCATTTCTTTTACAACATTAACATTTGACTGCTCCGTATATCCCTGGATCGTCTGAGCACTGGTATCCTTTTCCGTTGCTCCATCCACCGGTTCATACATGGTATCACCATATTTTTTCAGATAATCATAATCCTCAAAATCCACCAGTTTTAATGTGTCAATGTTCTGGCCGTCTGCTGTGATCACACCATTTGCCGATATACTGATGTTTTTGGCATCAGTGGGGATGTGGATGTCTCCACCCTGTCCCTGTACAGCGTTGCCTTCACTGTCCACCAGCAATCCATCCTTGGTCAAGGTAAACTGTCCGTTTCTCGTATAACGGGTGTGCACATTTCCATTTTTGTCTGTCACATTTACGGTAAAAAATCCACTGCCGCTCAACGCCACATCCAGGCTGTTGCCTGTCTGGCGGATCGATCCCTGTGAATAATCCGTATAAACTTCGCCAATCTTCACTCCCAGACTCAAGTGTCCAATGGCTTCGTTGTGGTAAGCTTCCGATCCATCTCTTACCTTGATCGCCAACACCTGGTCAAATGCCTGACTGGTTACCCGGTCATCTTTGAATCCGACGGTGTCTGCGTTGGCCATGTTATTGGAAATAACATCCAGCCTTTTCTGCTCGTTGACCATCCCTGTCCATCCGGTATACAGGCCTCGTAACATAACATTCCTCCATTCTTACAAACCCCAAAGATCCGAATTAATCTTCCGGACCGTTGTTTCCACTTAAGAATTCTACATATTTTCCTGTTCCAATGGCAACGGCAGTCATCGGCTCTTCCGCTGTCATGGTTGTAATTCCTGTCTTAGATTCAATCAATTCTTCCAATCCATACAAAAGACTTCCGCCTCCGGTAAGGACGATACCACGGTCTGCAATATCTGCTGCCAGTTCCGGTGGTGTCTTTTCCAGTACACTGTGAACTGCCTCTACGATCTGGGAAGTAGTATCTTTCAGTGCTTCTTCTGTCTCTTCGGATGTAACGGTGATGGTCTTTGGCAGACCTGTCACTAAGTTTCGTCCTCTTACATCCACAGACACACTTTCCGGCCGTGGATAGGCAGTTCCGATACGGATTTTGATGTCTTCGGCAGTTCTTTCACCAATCAGAAGATTGTGTTTCTTTCTCATATAACGAACGATGGCATCATCAAAGTCGTCTCCGGCGATCTTGATGGATGTACTTACAACGGTACCTCCCAGAGAGATAACCGCGATATCTGAAGTACCACCACCGATATCTACAATCATGTTTCCACAAGGTCTGGCAATGTCAATTCCGGCACCAATGGCAGCTGCGATCGGCTCCTCAATAATCCTTACGTCTCTGGCTCCTGCCTGGAAACCGGCATCTTCTACTGCCTTTCTCTCAACCTCTGTTACCTGGCTTGGTACACAGATGCTCAGAAGTGGCTTGCGCAGACGCTGTTTGCCTACGGCCTTCTGGATAAAATATTTAAGCATTTTTTCAGTTACTGTATAATCAGAAATAACGCCCTGTCTCAATGGACGGACGGCAACAATATTTCCCGGTGTACGGCCTAACATAAGGCGTGCTTCTTCACCGATTGCTTTGATGCGGTTGGTATCCCGGTCAAATGCAACTACACTTGGCTCTTTCAGTACTACCCCTTTACCTTTTACATATACAAGGATACTTGCTGTACCCAAATCGATTCCTATATCTAAAGCCACGATGATAACTCCTTTCAAAAACTCTCCATGTATCCTTCTAAAAATAGCATATATAGTTTATTATAAACGCTTTTTCTATTTTTTCAAATTATTTTTTTGCAAATCTTACATTTTTCACGAATTCTCGTCTTCTGCGTATGCCGCCTGGAGCATGATGGCACATTCCACACGCTTTCTCTGCAATTCACAGCCGATCTCGTATGGCTTGTTGATATCCTGGTGGCAGTGGTATGCATTGGCTGCACAGCCGCCGCTGCAGTAAAACTTGGCAAAGCAGTTCCGGCACTCTTCTTTGGCATATACATTGCAAAGTTTGAATGTATCTCTCATTTCGGTATTCACAATACCGTCGTCCACATTACCCAGACAGAATTCTTCTTCTCCTACGAACTGATGGCATGGATACAGATCTCCCCACGGTGTCACAGCCAGGTACTCGGTTCCGGATCCACAGCCGGAAAGGCGCTTGTACACGCAAGGGCCGCCGCTCAAGTCGATCATGTAATGGAAGAAGTTAAATCCTCTTCCCTCTTTTTTCCGTTTCAGCATTTCTTTTGCCAATTCATCGTATCCCTCGCAGATCTGAGGAATATCTTCTTCGCGAATGGCATACGGCTCTTCCGGTCCGGCCACAACCGGCTCCACGGAAATCTGCTCAAATCCTTCATCTGCCAGACTCAGCACATCCTTTACAAAGTCCAGATTGTAATGGGTAAATGTACCTCTTACATAATACTTCTGCTGGTTTCTGCTTTCTGCTACTTTTTTGAATTTATCCAGGATAAAATCATAGCTTCCCTTTCCGTTTTTGAATGGGCGCATATGATCGTGTACTTCTTTTCTTCCATCGATACTAAGAACAATATTATCCATTTCTTTGTTGGCAAATTCAATGACATCGTCTCTCAAAAGCACACCATTGGTAGTCAGGGTAAAACGAAAATGTTTGTCATGGGTTTTCTCCAGTTCCCGTCCATAGGCTACCAGTTCTTTTACTACATCGAAGTTCATCAATGGCTCGCCGCCAAAGAAATCTACTTCCAGGTTGCGACGGTTTCCGGAATTGGCTACGAGAAAATCCAGTGCTTTTTTGCCGACTTCCAGGCTCATGAGGGAACGGTCTCCCTTATACTCACCCTCTCCGGCAAAGCAGTAACGGCACGCCAGGTTGCAGTCGTGGGCAATATGCAGGCACAGTGCCTTCACTACCGTCTGGCGTTTCTTGAAGTCGATAACTCCTTCTTTGTACACATCTACGGTAAACAGGGTGCCATTTTCTTCCAGTTCATCCAGATCCTCAAATACATCTTTCATATCTTCTGCTGTGATATCCTCTCCGTATTTGGCAAGCATCTTGTCTGTAATCTCCTGCCGGAATCCTTCTTCCTTGCGTCTGTCCTCTGCTTCATTCAGAAGTTCCAAAACATCGTAAACCACATCATCCACTACATGAATGGATCCGCTGTTTACATCTAAAACCATATTATAACCATTATTTTTATATAAATGTACCATGTTTACCTCACATTTTCCTTATAACATACAACGAGGACTTGACCGAAAGTTCCCCTTCAGTCAGCCCTCTCTCTTGAACTATAAATTGCTTCTGATTATTTGTTCTCGCAGCTCTGATTTCCTACTGTACAGGAAGTCTTGCATGCAGACTGACAAGATGTCTGGCACTCGCCACATCCGCCTTTTTTCATAGATTCTTTTAAGTTCTTTGTTGTCAAAGTCTTAATTCTTTTCATGATCTTACCCTCCGTTCGTTGGTTCATACTTTCCACATTGTATCACAGGTGAAAGTTTTTTTCAATAGGCCATTTATTCAGTCAGAAACTTTTTGATCTTTTTCATCTTTTCTTTGGTCATGCGGTATCCATGCCAGTATGCCATCTCCAGGCGGCTGACATTGGACTCAAAACTATTCAGCAGATGGTTCGGCCGAATGATCATAGCCTTTCCTTCTGTTTCTAACTGCTCACAGTATTTGACGGTCTCGTTGTACCGCTCCGGGCGGCTGAAGATCTGCCGTTTCATCTCCGGATAGCGATGTCCCAGCATACGGGCACCCATTTTATCATACTTGCCAAAATGTTTTACAAATCCCCGGGGCTGGGTCAGCACGATGATGAGCTTGTCACAGCCGTCTTCCAGTGCCTTTTTCGCCGGGATGGGATCTGCGATACCGCCGTCATAATATTTCTGTCCGTCCAGTTCAATGGCCGGGAAAAACATAGGCAGTGCACAGGTGGCACGGAGCATGGTGAAGTCTTTGTCCATGTCCATGGCGTTTTTGTACTCAGCCTGTCCTGTGGCGGCGTTGGTAACCCCCACCAGGCAGGTTCCCTCAAACTTGCGGAAAGTATCCATATCAAAGGGAATCAGTTTGTTTGGGATCTCTCCGAATATAAAATCCAGTCCGAAGAGACTCCGGCACTTTTTAAAGTTCTGCCGGCTCATATACCGTTTATCATTTCTATATTTCTGCACGATCTCCAGGTTTCTCTGGGGCTGCCTGGATATATAGGAAACTCCGTCTGCAATGCCGGCTGACACGCCGATGCAGTAGGGAAGCATGATCTTTTCAGATAACAATGCATCCATGACGCCGCAACTAAAGATCGGCCGGAATGTTCCGCCTTCTAATACTAATCCTGTCATATCATCCTCCACTCCTTTTCCCCTATTTTAATACGAACAGAGGAGAAGTACAAGCAGTTTTGTGATGTTTTTTACAGTATTTTTATTCGACTCTGGTCCATACCTGCATTTCATTTTCACCACGGTTGGCCCAGGTGTAATATGGGATGTAACGAAGCGTCACTTCTTCTCTCTCCGGCTTCTCAAATGCACAATAGAGACTTCCCTTCCCGGCTGTTACCGCTTTTTCCCGAAGTCCGGAAACAGCCAGTCCTACTACCTTGGTTCCCTGGATATCCCGCTCTTCCTCCTGTACTTCTATGTTCTGGCGGATCAGCAGTTCGTGAAGGTCTGCACCGTTGTCTGTCTCTTCCAGGCAGTATACTACCGGTCCTCTCATAATCGCCACTTTACCGATATCCTCCCTCACCCGGGAGTCTGCCTGCAGCGTGCGGACCTCCATTGGAAAATCAAGCTCAACTTTTTCGCCTTTTTTCCATACTTTTGTGATATAGAGATAGCCGTCTTTTTCCTCTGTCTCTGCCCCTTCCAGTCCGGTAGCTTTCATGTCGCGGCACCAGCCAGGCATACGCAGGGCAATGGTAAATTTCTTGTCCGTTCCGGAAGCTTCTACGCTGACTTTGCTGTTCCATGGAAAATCTGCCTTGACCTGGATCGTGGCTGTGTCTTCCCCGATCTTTTTCTCAATGGTGCTTCCCATATACAAATGCACATACAGGGTATCTTCTTTTTCTGTGTAAGCATAAGAACCAATGGAACTAAGAAGTCTTGCAAGGTTCGGAGGACAGCAGGCACATCCAAACCATTTCTGACGCACCGGTTTGACATGCCATTTTCTTTCGTCCAGCTTACATGCTTTTGGCTGTACTTCCAATGGGTTTACGTAGAAGAAACTTTTGCCGTCCAGTGCCATACCGCTGAGGATTCCGTTGTACAACGCCAGTTCCATCACATCTGCATACTTGCTGACTGCTTTCATTTCCAGCATACGGCGGGCAAAAAACACCAGTCCGATGGACGCACAGGTCTCTGCGTAGGCTGTATCGTTTGGCAGATCAAATGGGAAGGAAAAGGCCTCACCCAGGTGGGTTCCGCCGATACCACCGGTAATATACATTTTTTCTTCTACAATATTGTTCCACAATGTTTCACAGGCATCATACATAGACTGGTCTTCCTTGATGCGGGCCAGGTCTGCCATGCCGGAATACAGGTATACGGCACGAACTGCATGACCGGTGGCCTCTTTCTGCTCCCGCACCGGCAGATGTGCCTGATTATAAAAATATCGGAGATCGTTAATATGTTCTTTGTCCAGTTTTACATCCGGATGATTCTCTTTGTCAAAGTAATATGGACGTTTTCCACGCTCTTCTACAAAGAAACTGCTCAGATCCAGATAGCGTTTTTCTCCTGTCACTTCGTAGAGACGCACCAGTGCCATCTCTGCGATCTCATGTCCCGGATAGCCTTTGCACTTGCCTTCTTCCGGTCCAAAATAGTTATCAATATAGTCTGCAAAACGCATGGTGGCTTTCAGCAGTTTGTCCTTGCCGGTTGCCTGATAATAGGCCACCGCACCCTCTGTCAGGTGTCCGAAGCAGTACAGTTCGTGGTGGTCACGGAGATTGGAGAAAATCTTATCTTTTCCGTTGATGATGTAATAGGTGTCCAGGTATCCGTCTTCCTGCTGGGCTGCGCAGACGATATCAATGGCCTCATCTGCCAGTTTTTCCAATTCCGGATCCGGGTGCTGGGTCAGGGAGTACGCCACCGCCTCGATCCATTTATAGAAATCGCTGTCCTGGAATACAAAACCGTAAAATTTATCTTCCAGATGATCCGGGTCCTCCGGCAAAGCCTCAAACCCACGGAATGTGTACTTTGGTTCTTCAAAGGAACTTCCTTTTTCTTTACGCTCCTTGTTCTGCTTTCCTGCCACCTTGAAATTCCGCATGCAAAAACTTGGGCTGGCCCCCTCGACACGGTCATTCAACGCATCCCACTGATACGGAATGATCTCCTTGCGGACTAACTCCATTTCATTCTTCCAAAAATTATCTGTAATGTGAACATTTCTCAGGGAAATCGGTTCATTGTAATCTTCACGATTCATATTAAAAACTCTCCTTTGGCTGGTTTTATTATGTTCCTATGATAGCATAGCCACGGAGTAAAATCCATAGAGATAAGTTCCTATCGGTGTGAAAAGGTTAGTCTCTCCGGGTTTGGGTTTCCAAAGAAGATGATCATGGTCGATACAATACTGGATTGCTTTGTGTACCGCCATGGACAG
>OLWA01001372.1_pt1 | contig 25273 bp, 20 predicted proteins | sample 1673251 | NCBI WGS metagenome assembly OLWA01 (sample SAMEA3178937, study PRJEB25190) | human gut metagenome | biome: human gut; feature: human-associated habitat; material: faeces | place: Austria | collected 2013 | reverse complement strand
TATTAACACAAGTTTATTTACTATTTATATACATACTTTTTATTGAACTTGCAATGGTAACGGTTGTCGCTATTGCCTTATTTGTAACTATAGTTGTTGCAATGAGAAAATTTGACAACGAAAAAAACACATCTCTGTCTGGCCGTTAGAGATGTATTTTAACTTTTAAAATAATATTTAGCGACACGCCACTATTCTGTGGTCGCTTATCTTTATATAATTATTATACTCATAATATGTAAAAAAGTCAATATGTTTATTTCACAGTTACATATTCTTTTAAATTATTAAACTTGCTATCTCCGATTCCAGCTACTTTCTTTAAATCTTCTATTGATTTATAATCTCCATTTTGCGTTCGATATTCTATTATTTTTAGTGCAGTGCTTTCTCCCACTCCTGGTAGTGTCATTAATTTTTCTTTATTTGCTTTATTTATATTTACTTTACTTTGCTTTTGACCGTTCTTGGGTGCTTGCATTATTTATTACTCCTTCTCCTGCGCTTTCTCTTATATATTCAATATCATTATTTTTTTCATATATGCTTGGAACATATATCTGACTTCCATCTTCTATTACATACGCTAAATTTATTTTTGACATATCTGCTTCTTCTGTTTTTCCTCCTGCTCCATTAATTGCATCTATTATTCTGGCTCCTTCATTTAATTCCACTATTCCTGGTGTATTTACTTCTCCAACGACATGAACCATTATGGTCTTTTTGTTTTCTTTTATTCCAAGTTTGCTCGTTATGGTCTGCTCATTTTCATTATTTTCAATATTTTCTGTTTCAGTTTGATTAGTGTCTATTATAATTTCAGTCTTATCAGAATAAAAATATTTGTATGCTATTAAAAACAGTATTATCAATATAATTGCTATTGATATAGTTACTATTATCATTTGTTTTCTATTATATCTTTTTAATTGATCTAACTTTTCTAGTATTTTTTCTTTTATCATTATAATTTTTCTCCTTTCTTTTATTGATTTATTTGTCTTTTCTTGTTATTATTGTATTGATTTGTTGAATTTTATTTTAATATTTTAATATATTTATTTTAGGAGCGTTTTTTATTTATGTGTTTTAAAAAATTTTTAATTAGCTATATGCTTATTACAATGTTGGTTACACTGTGTATGTCTAGCTCTATATTAGCGGTAAATGATACAGCTACAGATGATGACCAGGTAAATGGTAGTAGTACTGGTTTGGATATTTATGCAGAATCAGGTATATTAATCGATGCTGAATCTGGAAAAACTTTATATGAAAAAATTTCTACTACTCGAATGTACCCAGCTAGCACAACTAAACTTGTTACAGCCATTCTTACTTTGGATAATTGTAATTTGGATGATATAGCTAAAGTTAGCTATTATTCTGTTCATTCTGTGCCATATTCATATTCAATAGCTAACTTGCAACCTGGTGAAGAACTTACAATTAGAGAACTTCTTTATTCTTTGATGGTTGCTTCTGCTAATGATTCTGCTTATGTACTTGCTCAGTATATTGTTAATAAAGGTAATGGTTATGATACTGGCTCTTCTAGTAGTGCTAAAGCTAAATTTAATGAAGATATTGCAACATTTTCTGATATGATGAATTCTAAAGCTAGGGAATTGGGATGCGTTTCTACTAATTTTATTAATCCTAATGGGATTCATAATGAGAATCACTATTCTAGTGCATATGATCTGGCTTTGATTGGTAAAGCTGCATATTCCAATTCTACTTTGCGTACTATTGCTTCTACTGTTACATATACTCTTCCTAATAATGATGTATATACAGGCGATTCTAGAATATTTAATACCACTAATTTATTGCTACGCAAGAGTAGAAAAGGTTACTATGAATATGCTAATGGTTTAAAAACTGGTTATACTGATGCTGCTGGATTTTGTATAATCGCTTCTGCTGAAAAAAATGGAGTTAATTTAATTGCTGTTATTTTGAATTCTGATAATACTACTAATAGCACTACATCCAGAGAGGCTGATTGTAAAAGATTATTTGAATATGGGTTTAATAACTATTCGTATTCTAATTTGATTTCTAGGGGTGATGTTGCAACTAACATTAATATTGCAAATGGTAAGAGTGATTGTAAATCTCTTGATTTAACTGCCTCATCTGATATTAAAGCTTTGGTTCATTCTGGTGAAGCTATTGATGTTACTCCTGAAATTAGCATTACCAAGTCTTCAGCTCCTATTAGCTCGGGTGAAGTTGTTGGGACTATTTCGTATACGCTTGATGGTATTACATATAATTCTGATTTAATAGCTACACATGATGTGTATTCTGCAAGCTATCTTAATTTTATTCTTATACTTCTTTGTACTTTTGCTTTGCTATTATTTCTTGTTACTATTTTTAGTGAGAAGTCTAAGAAAGCTACAAGGAAGAAAAATTATAATAGACGTATATATTAAAAAACGAGGACTAATTAAAATTAGTCCCCGCTTTTTTCTTTTAATAATCTTGACCTAAAATTATTGTGAAATCAACTCCATTATTGTCGTCTGCACTTTTTATTTGTCCTGCTCCTAATAAAGATTTGATTGCATTTTCTACTGTTTTTGTATTGTTTTTTCTATCAATTATAAGTGTTGTGCTTGTAACATTTGTTGTTCCTTTTTTAGTAATCTTATATCCTTGATTTTGTAGCTGAGTGATTGCTGTCGTTAGTTTAGCATTAGATCCTGTTCCATTTAATACTTCTAACTTTATCTCTGAATTTTTCTTTATATTTGTAGTACTTTCTGAAACTGTATTATCTGCTACAGTGTTTTCCTCTCCGTTACTATTTGTTTCTGGATCTGTTAAGAACATTTCTTGAACTTTTGCTTTGGCTTTTGCTGTATCAATTATTACAATTGATACACCATTGCAATATTGTGCTGTTCCTGGTAACATATCTGAACGTAAATTTTCTGTATTAAAGTTTAATAATGCTGGTATATAGTCTTTGATTACATCCCATGATAAGTTTGTATCTACTTCTTTGTTAGCTATATCTAGTAATTCATTTATTTTTGTTATGTTGCTTGGTTTCATTGTTTGGTTTATTACAACTTTTATAAATTCTCTTTGTGTTCTCATTCTTCCATAATCATTGTCTCCATAAGCAGATGAGTATGATGTTCCATTATTGTTGTGTCTAAATCTTACAAGTCCTTCTGCCTGCATACCATTTAATTTCTGATATCCTTTTTTTAGATGTATTGCTAAGTCTTGTGATGAATCGTCATAGTTCATATCTATTGGTACGTCAAATTCGACTCCACCAATTGCATCAACTAAATCTCTTAATGCTTTTGTATCAACTGTTAGATAATATTTTACGTTTAGTCCAGTTAGTTTGTTTACTGCATCAAGTGTTGTTTGTGGGCTTATTTGGTATTTGCAATTTATCTTATCAAATGCTGTTGCCTTGCTTTTATCTGTACCTACAAAGCTATCTCTTGGAATTGATAACATTGATATTTGTTGTGTTTTAGGACTATATTTTACTACCATCATTGTATCTGTCATATTTCTACTTTGCCCTAAGCACAACACATATATATCGTCTAAGCTCTGTGTCTTATCAGCACTACTTCCTATAACTGTTGTTACTATTCCTTTCATTCCTCCACCATTCTTTTGTACATTATAAAAGAAAAATGCAAGTAATGCTATTATTATAATTAGAATTACTAGGAAGATTTTTCTTCCTGTTTTTCTTTTACCCTTCTTTTTATTTTGGCTTGTTGTTTTGACAACTACATTATCTTTATTTTCTTTTTTCATTTTTATCTCCTACTGTGTATTTGGATATAAGTATATCAAACTATATTAAAAATATCAATAGCCAAAAAAGAAGTTTCACGCTTTTTTTGAGTGAAACTTACTTTTTATTATTGTAATTTTTTTACTATTATGTTGTTATTGTACATTGCCTTTCCTATGTATGAATTATTTATCTGATTTAATATTTGTGTATTTTCTATTACTGGTGAGATTATTGATATTACAGCTAATATACAATATACAGCAATTATTCCTTCTACTGCTCCGCAAATAGCACCTCCTAAGTGATCTATCTGTTTTAAAATAGGTAATTTGTTTATTATTTTTGATACTATTTTTATTATTAGTAACACTGCTCTTACTATAATAAATATCCCAATAAATGATATTACTGTTACTATCTCTTGTGTGATTTCTTGTGAAACACTTTCTATTACGTTATCTTTTGTGTCGTTTACATTCTTTACTTGATTGTTTATATATTCTTTCATTGCTTTTGGCAAGTTAGAATTTTCGTCTATTGTTATTTCTCCATCATTCATTGGTATACTTTTTTTTACTGTTTGTTTTAAATTTTCACCTACTGGTGTTTTTTCTATTATATAATTTGCTACTGGTCTGCAAAACATTAATGCTATTATTAATGCTACTATTACAGCAAATATGTTTACTAAACATACTGTCATTCCTTTGTTTTTTCCTAGTAGTATACTTAGTATTATTACTCCTAAAATTATTATATCAACTATCATTCTACTTTCCTCTTTCATTTTATAGAGTTAATATCTCTATTCTATTTTTATAAATTATTCCTGCTACTTTTTCGCCTATTGTAATGTCTTTTATATTTTGTATTGATGTAAATTTTTTTGCTAGCCATCCATTTGTATTTACAAATTCAACTTCATTTCCTAAACTAACTGCTATGATTCCATTGTTGCAGTACAGATTTTTTACTGTACTTCCAATTATATATGTGCTTTCTTTCTTGTTTTCTACATTTTGGATTTTTAGTTCATATTCACTATTTAATATTGAGTTTCCTTCTGATTCTGCAATGCTACAAATGTATCCATCTAAAGTAATATCTGCAAATGATATTTTGTTTTCTATTGTTAATATTTTCTCATCATTTCCATTTTCAAATATATGTATTCCATCATCACAATATGTTACTACTTTTTGTTTTTTGTATTTTATTTTTAGTATTAATGAATTTGAGTTTGTAGTGTATGTGTATATTATTGATTCTCTTGGCGTTGTTTTGGCTTTTTCTACTGATATTGTTTTTACTTTTGATTCTATAACTGTTCCGCTTGTTTTTATTTCTACAAAGCTTAGATATTTGCTATCATTTGATATTGCTACATCTGTCGCTATTGTTGTTGATAAATATGTCTTAAATTCTTCTTTTCCAGTTATATCATACATTATTATCACTGATTTATATGTTGTTCCTGTTATTACAACTCCTACCGCTCCGCTGTCGTTTACGCAAATGTGAGATATATTTCCTTCCATTTGTTTTTGCCATTGTAGTGAATCATTATATATTAAGTATAAATTTTCTCCGCCTTGATCTGCTACTAATAAGTATCTTCCTGCTGATTCAAACTGTGGTTTTGTAATTGATACGTTTATTGATGTGACAACTTTTGCTGATGAGTTATATATTGTTAATGTATTGTTCCCTACTGTTGCTAGATAGTTACTATATGCATAGGCTTGTATATTATCCTTTTCTTCTATTTCTATTGTTGGTAAATCTTCTTCTCCTATGTCTTTCTTTAGTATGTATTTATCAGTCCATAGTCGTACTGTGCTATTTCCTACATATAGGCCTATTGCTACAGCTATGATAATTATTAACAGTGTAATTATTCCTATTAATATTTTTTTCTTCATTAAGTTTGTTTCCTTTCGGCTTTTTATATGTGTATTTTATAATAATTTATCTTTATTTTCAACAGTTTTTAATTTATTTAGAATAAATATGAATATTTTTTTTACTATATAAAAAGCCATCAATTTAGATTTTGTTATCTAAGATTGATGGTTTCGTTTTTATTTTCTATGTTTCTTTTTTCTTACTATTGTAACTATTATTCCTGCAATTATTACAAGTATTGGAAGACCAAAGATTATTGCTCTTACGATTAAATCTTGTTGCTGACTTGCTGTATATGTTACAACTCCTGTGTCTTTTCTTATTCTAATTGAGTCTTCTCTATTTGATAAGAATGCTACTGTATTTAACATTAAGTCTTTGTTATTTCTTAATGCAATTGGTGTTGTATAGCTTGACCCGATTTGGATACTGCAACTTGCTGCAAATAGTGCATTTGAATATGCTACTAATGTTGATGTCGTTGTGTCATTTATTTTTTTAGTTAATGTTTCGCCTAATACAAATGGTCCTTCTTCATCTGTATTAAGTTTTGTGTATATACTTTGTGTTGCATTTTCTCTATAGAATGAATTTGATGATGATTTGATAAATGGTGTTGCTGTTACGCCTATTTCTTCTAGTTTTTCATCATCTACAGTGTTTATTCTTCCTGCATCTAGCATTACTATTGATCCATCTGTGTAAATGTCTTTTACTATGCTGTTATAGCTCATTTCTGGTATTATTAGCTCAGGACTTCCAGCTAACATATTACTACTTGATTGTTCACATACAACACCTTTTGAAAAGCTTATTCCATATAATGATAAAATCTTGTTTATATTTGTTAATTCTTCTGTATTAGAGTTTAACATATATGGCTCTTGCATCCAGATTATTTTTCCACCATTGTTTATATAGTTCTGTATTTTTTCTGTTTCTAAGTCTGTAAAATCTTTTGTTGGATTTGCAATTATTAGTACATCACATGTTTCTGGCATATCTGATAATAAAAGGTCTAATGTATTTACATCATTTACTTCATTTGTTATTTGTTGTGCCAATGCGTACATATATCCATTGCTTCCAGTTCCATATTCTCCATGTCCTGTTAAGAAATATACCTGTGGCTTTTTAGCAATTGTAACATCTATTATTCCATTTGTTAGTTTTTGCTCTGTTATATCTATTGATTGGTATGTTGAGCTATCATAAGTGTACATTTCTGAAGCATCTATTATTTTATATCTTTGGTTTGATGCTATTGCAACTAATTGATCTGTTGAACTAACTCCATATTGTGTCGCTAAATCAGGTCTTTCTGATGTATTTACTAACTGAACTGTTATTTTGTCATTTACATCATGATATTGTTTTCCTAATATAACTGCTGTGCTTTCTTCAGTATACCCAAAGTAGTATAGTGTTACATTTAGGTCTATGTTTTTTACTTCATTCTTAGAGTCATCTGATAATGAGTATAATTTTTCTTTTGTGAAATCTATTGGCGATAAGTCTAATTTTCTTATTAGTATGTTTACTCCTAGGAAGATAGCTAGAGTTATTACTACTAATAATACTGTTAAACTTGTTTGTCTAAGCCATTTTTCTTTGATTATTTTTATTAGTTTTCTCAATTTTCTATCCTCCTTATTTTACTAACTTTCTTCTTTGTAATACCATTATTGTGAAGAATATAAACATTGCTGTTGTTGATAATAATAGTACTAGATTTGTTATTGATATTGTTCCACTCATGAATGAGCCATAATATGCATACATTAGTGAATAATGTCCAAATACGCTTGATAGTCTTGGTGAAAACCATGATATTAGGAAAAATCCTATTGCTATTACTGCTGCAACTATTTGATTCTCAGTTAAGCTTGATGCAAACATTCCAAATGATACATATGCTATTGATAATAGTGCAAATCCTAGTATTGATACTAATGCACTTGATAGATGTGGCTCTCCGAAATATGCTAATATTGCAAAATACATTATTGTTAATAATGTTGATATTAATACTACTATTGTTGCTGCTAAGAATTTGCCTAATACTATTTGCGTAACACTTTTAGGTGATGTAAATAATATTTGTTCTGTTCCTGTCTTTCTTTCTTCTGCAAACATTCTCATTGTTAGTAATGGTACTATGAATGTTAGTACTGTTACTGCTGATCCGAACATACTTGAAAAGTCTGTACTTGCATATGCAAATATGTCTAAATAGAAAAATAAACTACATGCTAATAAAAATACTCCTATGTATATATATCCTATTGGTGATAGAAAGTAATTTTTTAGTTCTTTTTTAGTTATTGCCCACATTATTTTTTACCTCCTTTGTTCTTTTTTTGTTTTTTATTATTTTTTGTGTTGTTAGTTGTTTTTTTGCTTTCTGCTTTTTCCTTTTCTTTAGGAGCTGTGAGTCTTTTTATTTCTTTTGTTTTACTTTCTTTTTTAGATTTTTTATTTGCTTTTTTTGCTTGTTTTCTTGCTTTTCTTTCAGCTTTTTCTTCTTTTGCTAGTTGCTTCTCTTTTTCCCACTCTGCATCAAATTCAGCTTTTCTTTGTGCCTTTTCTTTCTTTTTTTCTTCTTTGATGCTCTTTTTTCTTTCTTCTTTTGTCATATTCTTTAATTGTTCTTCTCTAGCTTGTTTTGCCTTTTCTTCTTTATCTTTTTTTGCTTTTATTTCTGTTTCTTTACTGTTTATTAATTTTAAGAAAGCATCTTCAAGTGTTGTTTCTGTTTGCTTTAATTCGAATATTGTTATTTCTTGTTTTGGTAGTTCTTCAAATATTTTCTTTCTTAAGTCTACTTCTTTTTCTGATGTAATTAGATATTGCTTTGTTCCATCATTATTGTCTTTTATTAACTTGATTTCTTTTATTTCAGGTATAATTTCTTTTATTGTTTTCATTTTATTTTTTGAGTCTTCTACTGTAATGATGATATTGTTTTCTGATTGTGTTTGTTTTTCTAGGTTTTCTGGAGTGTCTATTGCCAAGATCTTTCCTTTATTTATTATTATTACCTTATTACATATCTGACTTACTTCTGATAATATGTGTGAACTTAATATTATTGTATGTGTCTTTCCAAGCTTTTTTATTAGATTTCTTATTTCTGTAATTTGCTTTGGATCTAATCCAACCGTTGGTTCATCTAATATTAGTATGTCCGGATTTCCAATAAGTGCTCCTGCCATGCTAACTCTTTGTTTGTATCCTCTTGAGATATTTTTTATTAGCTTGTTTTCTACACTTTTGGTTCCTGTTTCTTCTAGTACTTTCTCAATCTCTGCTTTTTTCTCACTTCTTTTTACATTTTTTAAGTCTGCCATATATTTTATAAATTCTCTAACTGTTAAGTCATTATACAATGGTACACTTTCTGGCATATATCCTATTTGCCTTTTGGCTTTTTTAGGCGTTTTAGATATATCATATCCGTTTACTATTATTTTTCCCTTGGTTGGCTCAATGTAACCTGTTATCATATTCATTGTTGTTGATTTTCCAGCACCATTAGGGCCTAAGAATCCCATTATTTCATGGTCTTCTACTTTAAAATTTAAGTTATCTACAGCTGTAAATTTTCCATATTTCTTTGTGATGTTTTTAACCTCTATCAAAGCTTTTTCCTCCAATCTATTGTTTCCCTAAGTTTTTATATGTTCATATTATCACTATATTTATTTTTCAGCAATATAAAGTTTGTTTTTTCACATAAAATTTACATTTAATGTATATATTTAAGTATAACTTTTAGTTTACTTTTCTTGTATTTAGTGGTATAATTGATTTTATCACTTTGGAGGAGGAATCTTTCATGTTTGTTATTGCGGTTGGGTTGATTTTTCTTTCTATCGCGGGGCTTTATTTCCTTTCGGATAAGAGAGGCAATGGCCGGAAATAATTAACCCACAAAAATAAGGAGGCTTTATGTCTCCTTATTTTTAGTTTTTGAAAAATGTTTCATACGCATTATATGCTGAATATATGTCATATTTGCTTGTTACTTCATAAGGTGCGTGCATTGATAATACTGGTACTCCACAGTCTATTACATCTACTCCTTTGTTTGCTAAGATATATGCGATTGTTCCGCCTCCGCCGATGTCTACTTTTCCTAGCTCTGCTAATTGATATTTTATGTTGTTTTCATTAAATATTTTTCTTATATATGCAACATATTCTGCATTTGCATCTGATGAGTTGTATTTTCCACCTGATCCTGTATATTTATTTAGAGATATTCCTTCTCCTATAATTCCGGCATTGTTCATGTCTGATACTTGAGCGTATAATGGATCAACTCCTGCATCTACGTCTGCTGATAACATTCTTGAATTGCAAAATACTTTATCTAATAAATTTGGTCTATTTATTCTTGCTTTATTTAATAGTTCTGAAATAAATGTATCAAATACATGTGATTCCATTCCTGTATTTCCCATACTACCTATTTCTTCTTTATCTGAGAATAGGCATACTGCTGTTCTTTCTGGATTTTCTACATTTAAAATTGCTCTTAATGATGTGTATACACATACTTTATCATCTTGTCCATAAGCTGATACTAAGCTTTCATCTAATCCTAATGTACGAGCTTTAAATGCTGGAACTATCTCTAATTCACTACTTATGAAATCTTCTTCAGTTATACCATATTTTTGATTTAAAATTCTTAATATGTTTGTTTTTACTTTATTTTTAGATTTTTCATCTTCTTGATTTGTACTTGGTATACTTCCTATTAATAAAGCTAGATTTTCTCCATTTATTGCTTCTGATACTTTTTTCTGCTGTTGTTCTTTTGCTAAATGTGGTAATAGGTCTGTTATTGTAAATACTGGTTCGTTTTCATTTTCGCCTATTGATATTGTTAGCTTTTCTCCATTTGCTTTTATTATTACTCCATGAATTGCAAGTGGAATGGTTGTCCATTGATATTTCTTTATTCCACCATAATAGTGTGTTTTGAAATAGGCTAAACTTCCTTCTTGTACTAGTGGATTTGGTTTTAAATCTAGTCTTGGTGAATCTGCATGTGCACCAATTATATTTAATCCCTCTTCCATACTTCTTTTTCCTATTACGGCTAGGTATATATTTTTACATCTATTTACGAAATAAACTTTATCTCCTGGATGTAGTTCTGTATACTCATCTATTGATCTAAATCCATGTTCTCTTGCTATTCTTTCTGATTGAGCTACTATTTCTCTTTCAGTTTTTCCATGGTTTAAAAAGTCCATATATTCATTTGAAAATCTAAATATTTTTTCTTTTTGCTCAATTGTTAGGTCTTCCCAACCTGATTTTCTTTTTAATTCTAATTCACTCATTTTGGATTCCTTTCTTTTTTATTGTTTCACTTTTTTATTCTATTATTCTTATATCATAAATAAAATAAAAATAAAATATTTTAAATAAATATTTACAAATTTTCTTATTTATTGTTAAATATACTATAAAGAAGGATTTTAATTATTATGAATGCAATACTTTATACGAGTAGTGATACCACTTCGCAGGAGCTGACTCCTGAAGAAAGCAAAATTTTTGATGAAGCTGATAAAATCATTGAACAAAATTCTAGTGATTTTTCTAATAAAAAAAGTGAACATAAAAGTCATATTGGATTATTGATTTTTTCAATAATATTTTTTATTGTTTTTTTATTAGCCAGTGTCTTTTCAACTGTCTTTGCTTTTATAAATGTTAATAATACAACTTTTGTTTCCGGAATTAGTATCCTTGGAATTGATGTTTCTGGTTTATCTAAAGATGATGCTAAGCAGAAAGTTGCAGATGATGTTTCTAATAGACTTTCTACTGATGTTATTTTTAAGCATAATGATGAAACTTATACTTTGCTTCCTAGCTCAGTCGGTGGTAGTTTTGATATTGACAAGGTTATTGATGATGCATATTCTGTTGGCAGAAACGGAAATATTTTTCAAAATAATTTTGCTATTTTAAATGCTATGATTAATAGTAAAAATTTTATTCCTGATTTTAGTTTTAATTCTGATTCGTTTGATGATAGTATTTCTCAGATGAACAGCAATTTTGCTGATGGAATTGTTGAACCAAGTTATGATATATCAGGGAATAATTTGATTATTAAGTCTGGAAAGAATGGCAATATTGTTGATAGTGATAAGATTAAATCATTATTTGTTGATAAATTAACTGTTGTTCCTTACAATACAGATTCTATTGAAGTTCCTGTATTTTCTAAGGAAGCAAATAAGATTGATATAGCGGCTATTCACAGTGAAATTTATAAAGAAGCTCAAGATGCATCTTATACAACTAACCCTTATGCTGTTTATCCATCATCAAATGGACTTGATTTTAATATCTCTATTGATGAAGCTAAAGCTTTGATTACTGGAGATAAAGATAGTTATACTATTCCTTTAAAAACTTTATACCCTAATGTTAAAACTAGTGATATTGGAATTGAAGCTTTTCCAGATTTACTTTCTTCTTATTCAACAAGTTTTGCTTCTAGTAGTTCTAATCGTGCTACTAATGTTTCTCTTGCTACTAATAAGATTAATGGTAAAGTTTTAATGCCTGGTGAGGTTTTCTCTTTTAATGGTACAGTTGGCAAACGTACTCCTCAAGCTGGTTTTAAGGTCGCAGGTGTATATATGAATGGTCAAGTTGCTACTGATTATGGCGGTGGTATCTGCCAAGTTTCTAGTACTTTATATAATGCTGTTCTTAGAGCTAATCTTGAAATTGTTGATCGTTCTAACCATATGTTTGAAGTTGGTTATGTTCCTATTGGTACTGATGCTACAGTTTCATGGGGTGCTCCTGATTTTAAGTTTAAAAATTCAAGGAGTTATCCAATAAAGATTGTTACTTCTTCATCTAATAGGAAATGCGTTGTTAAATTTTATGGACTTAAAGAGAGTGAAGAATATGACATTGAGATTGTATCTTATAGAACTGGCTCTGTTCCTTATCGTACAACTTATACGACTGATTCGAGTTTAGCTGCTGGTCAACAAAAAGTTATTCAACGTGGTTCTAATGGGGCAAAATCAGTTGCTTATAGGATTCGTAAGAAAAATGGTCAGGTAATTTCTAAAGAGTTACTTTCTAAAGATACCTATGATCCTCATAATCAAATTATTGCAGTTGGAAAATAGTTTGTTTAATTTGTTTAATTTTTTAAAAGATTTTGTTAAATTTGTTGACAAAATCTTTTTATTATGTTATTATAATTTATGTTATTTGTAGTACCCATAAATGGGTCAGTAGCTCAGTTGGATAGAGCAACGGCCTTCTAAGCCGTGGGTCGGGGGTTCGAATCCCTCCTGGCTCACCATTTATTTTACAACAAATAATGTAAAACACTTATCAATTTGATAAGTGTTTTATTTTTTTATACATGTTGTAGTTTTTTGTTTTCTTTTTTACTAAAATCAAATTTAGGCATCATTCCAATTTTATCTGGTGTGTGTTCTGGTAATTGATATATATCATGTCCTGGAAATTCGTTTCCTTCCACAAATACTGGGCCGTCTGGTGTAAATGCTACATCCCATCCAACATATCCCATGTCAGGAATCTCTTGGCATGCTTCTTTACACATATCTATTGCTTCTTCCCAATAAGGAAATTTGAATCCTTTGATTTTTTCTCCTGTTGCAGGATGCTTTTCATATACATTTTTTTGTTTGTCAATTGCGACTTGTGATACAATTCCTGTAGTTTCATCTACTGGAGCAACCATTCCACCACTATTAAAGTTGTCAACACATTTTCCGTTGTTTCCAATTCTAAAGTATGCACATATTATATGTGGCTCTAGTTTTAAGTTTTTTCTTTCTGCTTTTGGTACAGTTAAAACTGATTGTCCATCTTCTGTTGTTACTATTGTTACAATTCTTACGGTGTTTATCGCATTAGGGTATATTTTTGCAACTTCTGGGTGTTGCACTATTACTTCTTCTAGTTCAAAGTTGCTACCCTCTTCTGTTAAGTGATTATACACTTCATCTAATGATTTAAAATCTTCTGTGTGTATTTTTTCTATTCCTTTTCCGCATCCACCATCTATTGGCTTTGCCATAAATACATTGTGCTTTTCAATAAATTTTATTACATCTTCTTTAGGTGTTCCGTTTACTTTTATCCAATCTCTTTTTAAATACTTATTGAATATAGTGTTAAATTGATCTTTATTCTCAAAGTATGGCATTGCGTCCATATCACAATATTTTTTTACTAATTCATTATTTCTTCCACGAGTTAAATATGTGTCTCTTTGTTCATCTGTTAAATTGTACATTTCAAATAAGTCATAGTCCATATATCCTGCGCCATATTTTACTGCACATTTTTGCATATCTTTTAGTATTTGTATTTTGGACATATTGGTTTTTTTGTGTATAGAATTAATCTTTTTTATCATTGCTTTTTTGTCCATTGTTTTTATTCTTTTTAAGATGTATGTAATTGTTCCCATTTTATTCTCCTTTTTATTTTCTATATTCTTAGTATATACTTTCTTAGTATAATTTTTCAAGCTTTTAAGCATTTTTTATAAAACTTTATATCTTTGCAGTTTTTTTATTGCTTTTTTTAATGAACTTATTCTGTTCTTCTCAAATGTCCCCATTTCTGCAAGTGTTTTTCCTCCTCTTGCATCAAATATTGGCTCAAATCCTATTCCGTTCCTTCCCTTTGGTTCTTCTGCTATATATCCCTCTATTTCTCCTGTTGCAGTATATATTTCTCCATCTCTTATTACTGTTACTGCTGTTACAACTTCTGCAATTCGCTGATATATGTCCTTTCCTTCTAATTGCCTTAGCAAATATGCATTTCTTTCTTCATCAGTTGCATCTTTTCCTAAAATTCTATATGTTTTTATTCCTGGAAATCCGTCTAAGCAGTCTATCCACAAACCTTCTGAATATGCTAATACTATTTCTTTTGTATATTTTGCTAAGCCCATTGCTCTTATTTTTGAATTTTGTTCAAATGTTTGTCCTATTTCTTCTGCATTTAGCTCTATTCCAGATTCTTTTAGGCTTATTATTTCATATTCTTTTAATATATTTTTTATTTCATTAATTTTTCTTTCATCATCGCTTGCTACTAATATTTTCATCTCTTTCCTCTTGTTTTTATTTTATATTATCTTATTTTTTTGTGCAAGCTATTTATCGTTAATTATTATTTTTTCTTAGTTTTTTCTATTTATTCAAATTTTTTTTGAAAAATTGTTGATTTTGTTTTAATTTTGTGTTATATTATATAGGTATTTTGAATACATTTATATTATCGAGGTGTGGCTCAGTTGGTAGAGCGCGTGGTTTGGGACCATGAGGCCGCAGGTTCGATCCCTGTCACCTCGACCATATTTAAGCAGTAAATTGAATTTACTGTTTATTTTTTTGTCGAAATTCAAGAGAGTTTATAATAAGTCAAGAACTAGTAAATATGCCATTTTCAAAGTAATTTTGAAGATCGGCATATTTTTTTATATTCGAGAAAAATTATTTTAATTGCTTATAAATACCATAAAATTAACCTATTTCTCTCTGGAAAGAATTTCTGGAAAATTTTATATTCATTTCTGAAAAGTCAAAAATTGTTTATTTCAAGCAGATTTATAGTTTTCCCCAAAATTGAAATGAGAACTGAATTAAATCTTATGAAAAGAAACAAGAGCAAACTAAATCCAATCTTGTTTATGTTGAAAAGATTAAACATGACGATATTATTTCAAATATGATTCGTAAAAATTACGATTCTAGAGTAGGAAAATTTACAAGGAAACTATAATAATAAAACTAATAAGAATTTTTTAAATTTTGATCAAATGAGTTATTAAAAAGGAGAACTAGATTTTTTATATGCAAATAATTTGAATGTATTATGTGATAATTAAGAACTATAATATTTTTAACAAATTTACTAAATTTTATGGTACAATATAAAAAAATAAATGTACGGAGTAATAAAATGTCTGTAAAAGAAGCAAATGAAATTACAGTTAAGGTAACTTGTTCAAACGATGAGTTAATAAAACACTTAATTAATAAAGGATTTATTGAAGGTAGAAAATTTACACTTGATGATTACTATCTAATTCCAAAGAACTTGAAATTAGATGAATTAACAACAAGAGATATTTTATCTAAAGCAGTTATCATAAGATATATTGTGGATGATGGACAAATAATACAAAAAATAACATTTAAAAAGAAGAACATTAATGCAAATGGAGAAATATTAAGTCAAAAATCAATTAATTGTGATGTGTTAGATTATAAAGCTGGAATAAATTTATTTAATGAACTTGATTATTATGAAATTATGAATCTTAAAGAAAGTGATGTAATTTATTACAAGGATAAAATTGAATTGGCAATAAAATTTATAGAAAATAGTAATACTTTAATTGAAATTGAAACTGATGATAATTTTAAGACAATTGTTGAATTAAAACAATTGGTAACTGAATTAGAAATACCAATTGAAAAAGGTAATTATTTTGTAAAAAAAGCAGAAGATGAATTGAATAAAATTTTAAAAAGATAAAAATTAAATTATAAAGGTATTAGGTATGAAGTTAACCCTCCTTGTTATATAAAAAATTTTAACAAGGAGGTTGAAGATGATTTAATCTCTGAAAATCAAAGGCTTCGAATGGAGAATAAATTAAAAAAAAAATTAAAGATGAAATGTTGTCGATATTTCGTGAATATAAAGGACGTTATGGGTGTCGTAGAATCACACTAGAATTAAAGAATAGAGACTTTAAATTGGGTTTGTGCTATGAATAATGCACAAGCAAGAGCAGAAGAAATTGTTTTTAAAGAATTAATTTATGTTTAATTTTCTAAGCTTGCGACAACTGTTGATGATGTCAATAGTTTTTGATTAGTTCACCCTAAAAATAATATTTTAACTTGTGACTTGTTCACCCTTGAAAAAGTCACAAGTTATAGAGATATTAAAGATACTGAAGGTTATAGAACTGTACAAGTTTTTATTCAAGGTAGCGAACATATTCCACCTGAACCTGAAAAAGTACCAAATTTGATGATGTATTATATATACAATTATAATCATGATGAACAAGATATATTTTCTAAGATTGCTGGATATCATATTGAATTTGAAAGAATACATCCTTTTGAAGATGGAAATGGTAGAACTGGTAGATTACTTATAAACTATGAATTGTTAAAAAATAATTTACCACCTGTTGTTATCGAAAAAGATGATAGAATAAAGTATTTTGAATTTTTAAGAAATACTGATAATACTGGCTTAGCTAAATGGTTAAAAGATTTATCTTCTAGAGAAGAAGAAAGAATGAAAAAGTTTGGATTTTAATAATTAATAATTTAAAGTAAACGTTGAAAATAAAAAATTCAACGTTTTTATTTTTTTCTTTATTATATAAAATAAGAGAAGAAAATTAAAAATAATTCTTCTCTTAATATTATATTAATTTTTTTCATTTTTATAAACATATATTATTAAATAGCTTATGCTTCAAGTTTTCTCTCGCAGTATTCTCTAATTGATTTTGTTATTTTCTTTATTGCTAAATCGTGTTCTTTCATATATCCTATGAAAAACCCTGGATTAACCATCTCAAATTCAAGTAATTTCATTTTTCCATCAGCTGTCTTCATGAAATCTACTCTGCAGATATCTATCTTTAAATCGTATAATTTTTCAAAATATTCTACTAATTTAACAGCACTTGAAACTTCCTTATCTGATGGTGAGTATTTGCTTATTATCCTTGTTTTTTGACTTGGTACGCTCTCATCTGTATTTGTGTATTCTTTTTTCTGTGAATATATTACTTGTTTATTTAAAAGTGAGATTTGATATTCTCCTTTCCAAATTTCTTTTTGTATTGGTTGTACTACCCAGCCTCCTACTTTATTTTCTTTCCATCTAAAGAATTGTTCATCAACATCTGCTAAGCATTTTAGAGAATTGCTAAGCTCTCCTGTTACTGGCTTTATTAGATAATCTTCTCTATGATCTGGATATTGTTTGCATATTTCTTCAAATGTGATTGTTCTATCAAATATCTTTGTTGGTATTGTTGTTACACCAAATTTTTCTAGTTCTTTTTCATTAATTTCAACTAGATATCTTTTTGTCATTCCTCTTAACATTGATTTTGGATCATTTATTACTTTTCCTGTATAGTTGTTTATTAAATATTTTAAGCATGTTTCTATTTCAACAAATTTCTGTTCTACTGATCCGACATTTCTTATTATCATAACAGATATTTTATCGTTTATCTCTTTTATACCTAAGTCATTTGTTTCTTGAGTATTTATGCAATAGATGTTATAAAATATCCCTTTTTCTGTATCAAATTTGTCCAATGTTCCTAGGTATACTTTCCAATCATTTTCCATAAATTCTTCTATCATTGATCTTACTTCTTTGCTGTATTTTTCTTCGTCATCAAATTTTCCGTTCTTTAACATTCTTATATAGTTTTCTAATTGTTCCATATCTTTTACAGCTATTAGTATGCTTTTATTTTTCATTTTTTTAGTTCCTTTCTTTTAATAAATCTATTATGAACTTCTTTCCTTTATTTTTAGCTTTTGTGTATTCTTCATTCATCGATAGTTCAATCAAAATGCTTTTACAATTGTATTCTTGCTGTATATATTCTCTTGCTGTTTTTAATCTTGGATTTATTATTTTGTGTTGTTTTATTATTGCCCTTATAAATCTTTTTATAGTACTTCGTGGCTTTAATACTTGTATTCCACCTATTTCTGTTATGTTTGATTTCATTGTTACATAGTCTTTTGATGATATTTCATCATTGTGTACATCTATAAAATATTCTGGTTTTGTTTTCTTTACTATTTCTCTTATGTATTTAATTTCTTGTGGGGCATCTTGTTTGTTCCAGCTTCTATTATAGTCTGTTTCGTTAAAATACCTATGATTTCCGTTTTTTACTCCTTCTTGATTTACAATTGGATATATTAAAAAGTGATATTTTAATTTATTTCCTATTATTTCCTCTATCATTCCTTCTATAAAAAAGCTTGATAATGTTTCTCCTGGATGCTGTCTTCCAATCACTATTATTGTTGGATTTTCTTTATCTCCTATTTCTATTTGTGGTAATATTTTTTCCTCTATGTGTATATTAGGATTATTTTTTATTTTACTTATAAATTCATCTAATTCATTTTTTGTGTATCTAGGAGATAATGATATTTCTTCTACTTTATGTGGTTGTATGTTTATTTTTAGTGTGTCATTGGCAATTTTCCATTCTTCTGAGTCTAGTCTTTTCCATTCTTTATCTGTTTCTTTTATATATGGTGCATGTTCTTGATCTGGACAATAATAGGCTGATTTTGTTATATTTTTTATAAAAACCGTACCAACCTTGTTTAAGTCATTTTCTACTCGAAAGTTATAATAATGGCTATATGAATCTTTTTCTTTTCTTAATGATAATACTGCTTCATTTTTTCTTAAGTCTTCATTTATTATATCAATAGAACTTCCGTCGTAATTGTTTATTATTTTCATTATAAAATCTCCTTTTTTATTGCTTTCATTATAGCATATTGGTGCATGTTTTTCAATTTTTTAATGAACTACTATTGTTTATTATTAGTGTGCTATACATAAATAGTATATCTTGATTTGTGAATTTTATATATTGGTTTATAAGTTTTGGTGACATATATCGTGTGTCTACTAAAGTTACCTTACTATATCCTGTTAGTATTAGCGGTGTTATGCTACTTCCAAATGAATCTCTAAATATTATTAATTCTTTATTATTATCTGAATTTGGATTGTTGATTGTAAGTAATGGTGTAGCTCCTGATAAATATACATCATATTTATCTAAACTGCTCATTTTATTTAAATCATATACTGTACTTTCTTTTTGAGTTTCGTAATTGTATACTGTGCAGTTGTTTATTATGTCATTTGTTAAAATTCTCAAATTATCAGCCTCATTATTTGTTGGCAACCTTCCGGAATATGTTCCTTTAAATTTGCCTAGTTCAACTTGTGTATATTCTTTCGAAATCTCTATATTCATTTCTTGTGCAATTTGTTTTGCTATTTTTACTATATTTTCTTGTTTCCAATGTGTATCTGTTTTGTAATAATCATTTAAGTTTAATTCATCTTTTATATTTATATATTTCATTTTATTAAGATTTTCTGACATTATTTTTTCTATTTCAGAATAATCTATTTTTAAGTGATCTTCGCTTGCAAAATAGTTTTTATCAGGGATTATTGTGTAATATATGTTATTTTCTTCTGTTAAATATTCATTTGCAATTTGGTTTATTTTGTTTATTATGTTTTTAACTGATTGCGTATTTAATGGATAATTTTGCTCTATTATATAGCCGTCTTGATCATATAAGTTGTTATAATCTTTCTTTTTTAATAATTCCTTTTCTATGTTTACTTTCGTTTTTCTTAAATTCTCTCTTTGTATGAATTGGTCTGTTACGTATTTATCTAGTTTGTCTGAATATTTTCCGCTTGTTAGTTGTTTTAGCGTAAATTGTGGCTTTTGTTCTAGCTTGCGTCTTTCTGAAATTGAGATTAATTCATCTTTTTTTATTAAATTGGCTATCATAGTTACTATTATTATTGCAAAAAATGTTATTGTTACAACAATATTTTTTATTTTATTTGTCATGTTAAAATTTGTTCCTCTCTTTTCGCTTTCATAATATCAAAATCTAAAATACAAAAATGGGTTGTATGAGCTATCTACCAAGTATGCTGTTACTATTAGTAATAGAACTATTATAAATATTGGCTCTATTATATTTATAATTTTATTTATTTTTGCATTTTCTTTTAGTTTATTAATTATGTTTGTAACTAACGGAGTGGCTCCTATTATTGCTAATATTAATATTATTAGGTAGCTTTTTAGATAATATATTGTGTACTGATTTATTATTCCATCGCAATGTATTCCACATAGTCCTTGTATATTTGTAAATGCTTGTCCTAAGCTGTCTGCGCCAAATATTATGAAACTTATCATTACTATAAATAGTACATAAATGTTTCTAAATATCTTAGGCAATTTTTCCAAGTATTTTCTACTCCATAATTTCTCTATTATAAGGATTATTCCAAACATTAATCCCCATATTATAAAGTTCCAATTTGCACCATGCCAGATACCTGTTAATGTCCATACTATTAATATATTTCGAATTAATTTTTTTGTTCCTTCTCTACTTCCGCCTAATGGTATGTATATATAGTCTTTAAACCATGTTCCAAGTGAAATGTGCCATCTTCTCCAAAATTCGGTTATGCTTTTTGATATGTATGGATAATTAAAGTTTTCAAGAAAACTGAATCCAAATATTTTTCCTAATCCTATTGCCATATCTGAATATGCTGAAAAGTCGAAATATATTTGTAGCATATAGCTTATTGCGCTTATCCAGTATAAAACTACTGTTTTTTCATCTGCTACATTACATACTGTGCATAATGCTCCAAGTTGATTAGCTATTATTGTTTTTTTTGCTAAGCCTATTGTAAATCTTTTGATTCCATAGGCAATCTTTTCAAAGCTATGTGTTCTTTCTTGTAATTCTTTTTCTATTGTTTCATACCTTACAATCGGTCCTGCTATTAGCTGTGGAAATAATGCAACATAAGTTGCAAGATTTATTAGATTTCTTTGCACTTTTACTTTTTGTCTATACACATCTATTTCGTAGCTTATTATTTGGAATGTGTAAAATGATATTCCTATTGGTAATGCTAATTGTATGGCTGATATTTGCTGATTAAATATGTTATTTATATTGCTGATTATAAAGTTTGTGTATTTAAAGATTACTAATAAAATTACATGTACGGAGACGATTCCTATTAAAACTTCCTTGCTTTTATGTTTGTCTATAATTATTCCGCCCTATATATGCTAATATGATTTCTATAATCATTAGTAGTACATATCGTGGCTCTCCATAAGCGTAAAATACAATTGATGATATTAGCAATACTATATTTTTTAGTTTTTTTGGTACTGCAAAATATATTATTAATACTATCGGTAAGAAATAGTATATAAATGTTATGCTATTAAAAAGCATGTCTCCTCCTATTACATAAGGCTCCCTCAAAGGAAGCCTTATGTTTTAATTATTTAATTACTATGTAACTTGCTTAAATACAAATTAAACTTATTTTTAGTTATTGTACTATAATTTCTTCTGGTAATGTTGTTCCATCTTCTCCGTCTTTTTCTAGTTCTTTTCCTATGTTATTGTTTACATATCTCTTAAATTCATCATAAACTGGCTTTGACCATTCCTCATCTGCCATTACCATGAATATTGTGTTTCCATTATTAGTAATATATAATTTTCCTGCTGATACGCAAATCCATTTTGCCATGTCAATGTTTTCTAGCATTTCATTTTTTATCTTTTCTATGTCTGTTCCATCTTTTACTTTTACTGTTACTGCTGAATATGCTTGTGATGACATTAATGGTTCTGATACAACTAGTGTTTCAACACAGTCTGTCGATTGTATTCCTGTATATGCTGTTATTTGTGTAGCATCATTTGTTGAAATCTTTTGAGTATTTAGACTTGGTAACTCATCTTTTAATTTGCTATAAACTGAATCAAACATTGATTTCATTTGTGAAGCTGTCTCAAGCTGTCCATTTTGAGTTCCTTTTGATTTTTTTAGATTTAGCATTACTGCTATAGTAGCTATTATCACGATTATTATTGCTACTGTAATAATAATATTTTTCTTTTTCATATTTTCTCCTTTTTTTCTTCATTTTATCATACTTAATATTATATTGTAAATAGTTTATTCTATACTTTTTAATGATGAAATCATGTCTATTTTTTTTAATGTTTTATGTACCATTAAATTTACTATCATGCTGAAAATTGCTGTGATTGCTCCTGAATATATGTAACTTTGTATATGTATATGTCTTATAAATCTTACCATATCTGGTTCACAAGTCTTTACTAAGAAATTGCATAGTGCATATCCACCTATGAATCCTAGTATAATTCCAACTAGTGTTAAAATTATGCTTTCTTTGTTTATATAATCATCTACTTCTTTATCGTAAAATCCTAATACTTTAAGTGTTGCGATTTCTCTTATTCTTTCTCCTATGTTTATATTAGCTAAATTATATAAAACTACAAATGCAAGAATTGCAGCTGATACAATTAGTATGATTATTATATAGTCTAATGATTTTAACATATCATTTACACTTTTAGTTAGTGTTCCAACGTCCATCATTGATAGTACATTGTCGTTTTCTAATAATTGTTTCTTTGTTTCATCTGTAAGTTCTGATGTTGTTAATAATGCATTGGTTTTATATTCTCCCATTTGTTGTTCATAAGTTTCTTTTGTCATGAATATGTAGTTTGTGACATAGTTCTTTATTATTTCTGATACTTTGTATTCATATTGATTTCCATTGCTGTCTTCTAATTTTGCTGTGTCTCCAACTTTTATATTTAGTATATCTGCTAATTTGTCTGAAATTGCTATTGTTCCTGTCTCTGGCATTTCAGCTTTTTCACCAGTTTTGCCATCGTATAAATGTATTACGCTATCTAAATTATCAGCTGGTATTATCAAATTTACATCTCTTTGTTCTATTGTTGCGGTTTTCATTTGTGCTTGTTTTAATTCTATTGTACCGTCTTGTGTATTTTTTATTATATTTTCTATTTCTTCTATACTATTTTCTTTTTGTGCTATTATTATTTGTTCTTTATATGAAAATACATCTTCATATTGTGCTGATACGATTCCGGTTATTGAATCTTTTAATCCGAAGCCTGCTGTTATCAATGCTGTACAACCAGTTATTCCTACTATTGTCATTATTCCTCTTTTTTTGTATCTAAATAAATTTCTGGCTGTTATTTTTTGAGAGAATTTTAGTCGTTTCCATATAAATGTTATTTTTTCTAATAGAATCTTTTTCCCTGCTCGAGGTGTCTTTGGTCTCATTAATACTGCTGGTGTCTGTCTTAGCTCTTGCATACATACAATTATTGTTGCTCCAACTATACATATTATTGCTATTCCTAGTCCTAATATTCCTATTAATCCTATAAATGGTGTTTTGAAATACGTTATATCAAATAGCATTTTGTATAGATACCATACTATGCTTGGCAAAAATTTAAATCCTATTGTCATTCCTATTAGTCCACCTATCAAACATGCAGATAATGCATATAAGCAGTATTTTGCGAGTATTTGTGCATTGTTATATCCTAGTGCTTTTAATGTTCCGATCTCTGTTCTTTCTTCTTCTACCATTCTTGTCATTGATGTTAAACTTATTAGAATTGCTACTATATAAAATACTAGAGGAAATACTTTTGAAATGTTTTCCATGCTTTTTACTGAACTTACAAAGGTGTTATATCCATTATTGTCATCTCTTGTGTGTATATACCATGTTGGCTTTTCTATGTTTTGTATGTCTTGTTCTGATTCTTTTATTTTTTCTTCTGCTTTATTAAATTCCTGCTCTGCTTCTTTTTCTTTATCTTCTAGTTCTTTTTTGCTATTTGCTAATTTTCCTGCATTATTTTTTATCTCTTGTTCTGCTTGACTGATTTGACTTTCTGCTTTTGCAAAATTTCTATTAGCAGTTTCTTTATTTTTCTCTAATTCTTGTTTACCTGCTTGTATCTGTTCTTCGCCTGATTGTATTTGTGTTTTTATTACACTTATTTGATTTTCTAGGTTTGACTTTTCCACATTTAATGAACTAATTGTGGATTGTAATTGTTCTATTTGCACATCTATCTGAGTTGTATCTTTTCCTTGTGATTGTAATAATTGTTTTGTTTGTTGTAATTGGGTTAAATTATTATTACATGATTCTATATTTGTTTTTATTGTTTCTGAGAATTTTACTTCGTTGGATAACGAATCCTTTATGTAAGCTTCTTTGACGGTGTTGTCCGTTGATAAGAAATATTTAATATTGACATATGTTTCAATATAGCATCTTAATAAGATCATTAATATTTCACCTTTGCATTCGCATACATGTTGCAATATTGAAACATTTAGTTTAATTAATCGGGCAAAATTCCCTGCAATAACAGCGTCATTTTTTGAGAGTAATTGAGGTGCATCATTTGCATCAAAATAATGATATTCCACATATCTATATAGTTTTTCTATGATTTTTTTATGCAATTCGACGTATTCTGACATTAGTGTTGTATCCATTGATAAACTTTATTAAAAGTTATATAGTAATTGCAAAATTACATCGAATTTTTCTTATCTTTGTTCCTGCGAATCATATATTTCTACAATTTTTACTGTCGGTGCTCAATAAAGCAACCGCATTAGAAAAGGTATGCGTAGAGTCGTTGGGGTTTAGCGACCCGCGAACGGCACTTTATTGAGCCTGTAAAAGGGGGATATATGGTTCGCAGCTGCGCATCCTTTTTTTATTTATGCGAACCATGTATCCCGTCCGCG
>OLWA01001367.1_pt1 | contig 25316 bp, 18 predicted proteins | sample 1673251 | NCBI WGS metagenome assembly OLWA01 (sample SAMEA3178937, study PRJEB25190) | human gut metagenome | biome: human gut; feature: human-associated habitat; material: faeces | place: Austria | collected 2013 | reverse complement strand
CATATACATATATAAGCAAGCAGGGCCGGCTCCGGATGGAGTCAGCCCTGACGAGGTATTGTGAGGATATGCTTATTTGACTACCCAGTACTCTCATATTCCTTGCCACATTCACGTGCGACAGCCAATGCCTTCTTAAAATAGTCATCAGCCTTATCCTTTTTGAAGTCAGAATAATATATACTTCCGATACGTGACAACACCTTATATTTCAACGTATCAGGGGTATTTACGTTTAGATTATTCTCAAGTTCAAAAAGCTGTGTAAGCGCCTCATCTTTTTTATCCTCTGATATTAAATCCTCTGCCCTTTGTAATCCACGATATATTTCAGCATTATGCCCACTGTTACAAGCCACTAACAGCAAAAACATCGCTAATGTTGCTATAAAAGTTTTATGGAAATTGTGCAATCTCATGATTCTCCAAAATGCGAATAATGCAGGAAATGCAAGGGCTTAATCTTGATTCTTGCCCGTTTGCAGGGCGAAAATCTCTTTCTGATGCTCGATTTCTGCGGTTAATTCTTCCTTTGTCGGGAGATATGTCAGATATTTGGCAGCGTAGAGTTGTTTGCTGTCCTTGAGAATTGAATATCGTGCTAAGTCTTTGCTTGTTTCCGAGCAAAGGAGCAATCCGATTGTAGGATTATCGCCTTCCGAGCATTTCAACTCATCGTACATACGGATATACATATCCATTTGCCCGATGTCCTCATGTGTGATTCTCGATGTCTTTAAGTCGATAAGCAGAAAACATTTAAGGATATAGTTGTAGAATACAAGGTCTATATAGTATTCGCCTATGTCAGTCTTTATCCTCTGCTGACGTGCGACAAAAGCAAACCCTTTGCCAAGTTCGAGGATAAACTTCTGGAGATGGTCGATAATCGCAGATTCAAGATTGGTTTCAGAATATGCGGCATCTTGTGAAAAGCCCAAAAACTCTGCCACGACCGGATTTCGCAGAAATTTATGCCGGTCTTTCTGATAGTCTGCTGTAAGCCGTTTCATCTCATCGACGACTTCACCTCGCTTTGATTCAGGCGTCTGGAGCAGTCGATGATAATATTGAGAGCCTATATTGCGGTCAAGTGTACGGACACTCCAGCTCTCTCCGGCAGCTTCCCTCATATACCAATCACGTTCATCTTCATTCTTGATTCTCATCAGCCGTTCATAATGTGACCAAGACAAATTGGAGGGGAGCATTTTTGCTAACTCCAATTCGGCAGACACTGACTGCCCTTTTATGGTAAGGCCGTTTTCGGATTGGGCAGACGGTGTCTGCCCAATTAGCAAGTTATTGAATGTCAGATAGAACTTTCTGAAACTCTTTATATTTACAACAGAATATCCCTTTCCGAACTCTGCCGTTAGAGCCTCGGATGCAAGCTCAACAATGTGCTTCCCGTATTGAGCCCTTTCCTGTCCATGTTGCTCTTGTTCAACAATGCGTCTGCCGACAAGCCAGTTGCTGACTACTTGGTATAAGTCGGCGGCCTGATATGCCTTTTGTTTGGCGGTATATACTATAGCCTTTATTTCACTGATAAATTGAGCGTCATCAGCGTTGATATTGTCGTATTTCTTCAGCTCGGATTTCATTTAGCAAAGTTACGAATTTTATTGGAAATCAGGGTTATTATCCGAGAATGTTAACGAGGACAAAAAACGACAAAAAATCAATTGCTGCGCATTATTGCCATGCATATACATATATAAGCAAGCAGGGCCGGCTCCGGATGGAGTCAGCCCTGACGAGATATTGTGAGGATATGTTTATTTGACTACCCAGTGCTCGCCGGCGAGTATCATGTCGCGGAGGGTTGAGAATCCTTTCTTGGCTCTCACCTCTTCTATCTGGCGGTCGACCTCCTCATTGTAGACCGGACTCTCGACATCACGGATGACACCGACAGCCAGGGGGAGTGAATATCCGTCCATCATGGCGAGCTGCTGATGCAGGAAGTTGCTCGGTGTGTGGGCGTCGTGAACGACTACATCGTCAATCGTATAGCCATCTTTACCTATCTCCACGGCTTTCAATAGGAATCCGTCGCGCACAAGACCCTTTTCCTTGTTTTTGCCGAAGAGCATTTTCTCTCCGTGACGCAGATGGATTGTACGCTCCTCGCGAAATTCACGGTCAGTGATGTGGTTATGGATTCCGTTGTTGAAGATTACGCAGTTCTGAAGCATTTCTACCACAGATGTGCCTTTGTGGCGGGCAGCCGCCACCATTACTTCCTGGGCGGTAGGCAGGTCTACATCTATCGAGCGGGCAAAGAAGTTGCCACGGGCGCCAAAGACAAGCTCGGCGGGGATAAAGGGATCTTCAGTGGTGCCGTAAGGCGACGACTTGCTGACAAATCCGCGGTCGCTCGTAGGAGAATACTGACCCTTGGTCAATCCGTATATCTTGTTATTGAAAAGGAGCAGGTTGATGTCGATATTACGCCTCACGGCATGGATGAAATGGTTGCCGCCGATTGCAAGACCGTCGCCATCACCCGACACCTGCCACACGGTCATTTCAGGATTGGCCACCTTGAAACCGGTTGCCACAGCCGCCGCACGTCCGTGGATAGTGTGGAAGCCGTAAGTGTTCATATAATAAGGCAGACGCGAGCTGCATCCGATTCCGGAGATAACCGCCGTCATGTGAGGGGGTACCCCGACCTCAGCCATCGCCTTGTGGAGTACATTGAGAATGGCATGGTCACCGCATCCGGCACACCAGCGCACCGATTGTCCGTTCTTATAGTCACCGGCACTGTATTTAGTACATTCCATAATTGCTGATCGTTACTGTTGGTCAATAAACTTAATCACTCCGTCGACCACTTCCTTGACGAGGAATGGCTGACCCTGAATCTTGTTAATACGGTGAATCTCGATACCGGCAAATTTACTTTGCAGATAATCGGCAAACTGCCCTGTATTGAGCTCGGCACATATCACACGCTTGTAACGGCGAAGCACCTCTTCGGTGTTTGCCGGCAGCGGATTGATGTAGCGGAAATGGGCGAACGCCACTTTATGTCCGGCGGCACACAGCTCTTCAGCCGCAGTATAGAGGTGACCGTAGGTACCACCCCATCCTATCAGCAAGGTATCGGCGTCAACGTCACAGTGTACGTCAAGCGCAGGTATGTCGTTTGCCACCTTTTCCACTTTCTTGCGACGCACTTCCACCATCTGTTCGTGATTTACAGGGTCGGTAGAGATGACGCTTGTGTGGAAGTCCTTTTCGAGTCCGCCGAGACGGTGCATAAGCCCCTTCTCTCCGGGTATCGCCCAATAGCGGACAAGGGTCTCCGGGTCACGCATGTAAGGGAGCCATGTCTCGCGAAGCTCGTCGGGGACGAAGCGGGGTTTTATCTCGGGGTAATCCTCAGCCTCGGGCACACGCCATGCCGATGAGCCGTTGCCGATAAAGGCGTCGGAGAGAAGAATCACCGGGGTCATATGCTCAATCGCTATGCGTGAAGCCTCAAACGCCATTGTGAAGCAATCGGTAGGAGAAGCCGGAGCCACCACGACTACAGGCGACTCACCGTTTCTTCCGTACAGCGCCTGCAGAAGGTCGGTCTGTTCGGTCTTTGTGGGAAGTCCGGTAGAAGGGCCGCCGCGCTGCACGTCAATCACCACAAGCGGAAGCTCTGCCATGACGGCGAGTCCTATAGCCTCGCTTTTAAGCGCAAGACCGGGGCCGGAAGTAGATGTGACGCCGAGGTTGCCGGCAAATGACGCACCGATGGCGGAGCATACGCCTGCAATCTCATCTTCCATCTGCACTGCCTTTACTCCGAGGTCCTTACGCTTGGCAAGTTCATGAAGTATATCAGTAGCCGGAGTTATAGGATAGCTGCCGAGGAAAAGCGGGCGTCCCGACTTCTCGGAAGCGAGAATAAGCCCCCACGCCGTGGCGGTGTTTCCGTTTATGTCAGTATAATATCCCGGGGCGATGCTTTCCGACTCTATGCGGTAGGTCGACACCGATGCATGTATATTGGCTCCGTAATTGTAACCTGCATCGAGCACCTTTGCATTGGCCTCATATATCGCAGGCTTACGGGCAAACTTGTTTTTCAAGTGATGGAGCGCGGCTTCAAGCGGGCGGTCAAACAGCCAGCACACAAGTCCGAGCGCAAATATGTTGCGGCATTTCAACACTGACTTATTGTCAAGTCCCGATCCTTCAAGCGCCGCCTTTGTCATAGAGGTGACGGGCACTTCAAGAATACGCTCCTCGATATTCAGTTCCTTGAAAGGCTCGGAGGTCGCAAAGAGGGCCTTCTTCAAATCAGACTCTTTAAACGAATCTATGTCGACTATCACAATGCCGCCACGGTTGAGATGCTTGATATTCTGCTTTAGCGCGGCGGGATTCATCGCCACGAGCACGTCAGCCTTGTCACCGGGGGTGTGTACGCCTACTCCTATATGAACCTGGAATCCGGACACTCCGCTTAATGATCCCTGCGGGGCGCGTATCTCAGCCGGATAGTCGGGGAATGTAGACACCTGGTTGCCCACTCCCGCCGATACGTTGGTGAAAATGTTTCCCGCAAGCTGCATGCCGTCGCCGGAATCACCGGAAAAACGGATCACCACCTTGTCGAGATACTTTACATTCGCTTTTTCTAACATAATGCCAACTCTTGTCGAGCTTTTTAGTTATAATTTTATGAAACACCGCAAATTTACGACAAAATTTTCGTATTTCGCCAAAAATCCTGACTAAATAATAATTTCACCGGTGTTATTAACAGTTTAAAGCGGGCGATAACGCAGCTCGCGTCCTCTCGCCGAGTCGTCAATCACGCCTCCGGCATATACGCACCGACCATTTACGTAGGTCATCATGACCTTGTTATGAAGCCGGGTGCCCGAAAGCGGAGTCCATCCACAGCGGCTCAGCACCATGTCGTCGGTCACCGTATAGGGCGTGTCGGGGCTCACCACCACGAGGTCGGCATAGTAACCCTGACGTATATAGCCGCGACGGTCAATGCGGTAAAGCTCAGCCGGGGCATGACACATCTTTTCAACGACAAGCTCGGTCGTGAACACCCCTTTGTCGGCAAGCTCGAGCATGACCGGCAATGAAAATTGCACCATAGGAGCTCCGGAAGCTGCCGTAAGCGCGTTTCCCTCCTTTTCCGACAGGAGATGCGGGGCATGGTCAGTAGCGACAATATCAATGCGCCCGTCACGCAGTCCGCGTCTCAGAGCCTCGCGGTCGGCCTCGGTCTTAATAGCCGGATTCATCTTGACCCGCGTCCCGAGTGTAGCGTAATCGGCATCGGTGTACCACAGATGATGCACACACACCTCCGCGGTGATGAGTTTCTCAGTCAGCGGTTTTTGGGAAAACATCTCCACCTCCTCGGCAGTTGACACATGCAGCACATGCAGACGTGTCCCGTAGCGGCGCGCCCTGTCCATCGCCCTGCGGGTCGACACGACACAGGCCTCACGACTGCGTATAAGCGGATGATAACCGACAGGCACATCCTCTCCAAGCTCGGCTACATAACGGTCACGGTTGGCGCGTATCGTAGCCTCGTCCTCAGAGTGTATAGCCACAAGAGCGGGCACATCGCGGAAAATCCTTATAAGCGTCTCCTCCTCATCCACGAGCATATTGCCCGTAGATGACCCGAGAAACAGCTTGACACCTGGCACACGCGAGTAGTCACACTCTACAAGCTGAGCCACATTATCGTTAGTGGCTCCGATGAAGAAACTGTAATTTGCGACCGACACCTCCGACGCGTGGCGCAGTTTGTCGTCAACCGCGTCAATTGTCACTGTAGGAGGCTTCGTATTAGGCATGTCCATGTAAGAGGTCACACCACCGGCAACAGCGGCTCTCGACTCCGTAGAGAGGTCGGCCTTATGGGTCAGTCCGGGGTCACGGAAATGAACCTGGTCGTCAATTACTCCGGGCAGGAGCATGGCTCCGTGAAGATCAATCTTCTCCCGACATTCAGCGGCAATATCGGCAGGAGGATTACCCTCGCCGACAGCCACAATGAACTCGCCGTCAATCGCCACATAACCGACCGCACTCTTGCCTTCATTGACAATCAAGGCGTTATATAGCAGGGTGTCACGCATTGGATGTCTGTTTAATGTTGCTGTAATCTTTATATTTATGGGTCATCCCGTGGATTTTAAGACGCACGACTCCAAATACCGCCTCCGAGAATATACCGGAACTCATTTTGCTCTCTCCAAGCACGCGGTTGACGAATATAATCGGCACCTCGACAATCTTGAATTTATGCTTATGGGCGGTAAATTTCATTTCAATCTGGAATGCATAGCCCTTGAAATGGATTTTATCAAGGTCAAACGCCTCAAGTACACGCCGATGATAGCATACAAAGCCTGCCGTAGTGTCATGGATGTCCATTCCTGTAATCAGGCGCACATACTTGGACGCGAAATATGACATCAGTACACGGCTCATAGGCCAGTTGACCACATTGACTCCTGACACATAACGCGAGCCGATAGCCACATCGGCGCCATCGTCATGACACGCCTTGTAAAGCGCCATAAGATCGGCGGGATTATGAGAGAAATCGGCATCCATCTCGAATATATAGGCATACCCCTCCCGCAGCGCATATTTGAACCCGGCGATATAGGCAGTGCCAAGCCCGAGCTTACCTTTGCGTTCAAGGATATGCACACGGCCAGGATATTCAGCCATCTTCTCCTTCACTATCGCCGCCGTGCCGTCAGGCGACCCGTCGTCGACTATGAGCACATCCATCTGATGAGGCTGAGACACCACCGCGTCAATTATCGCGGCGGCGTTTTCAGCCTCATTATAGGTGGGTATGATTACGAGACAGTCCGATGAAGAAGCCATGTCGTCACACAAGTTTGGCAAGTGCTTCCTCTATGCGGCGGATAGCCTCACGGATAGTATCGTCGGCGGTGGCATAGCTCAGGCGGATATATCCCGGGCAGCAGAATGCCGAACCGGCAACAGTAGCGACATGTCCTACCTCAAGCAGATACATGGCGAGGTCAGCGTCATTGTTGATGACATAATCGCCGTAACGCTTGCCGAAATAGCTCGACACTTCAGGGAAGAGATAGAAAGCGCCTTCCGGCACATTGACTTTCCATCCGGGTATAGCTGAGGCAAGCCCCACAATCAGGTCACGACGACGCTCAAACGCCTTACGCATCTCTTCGACACATTCCTGCGAACCGGTGTAAGCGGCTTCAGCAGCTTTCTGCGCGATTGATGACGCGCCCGAAGTGTACTGGCTCTGCAACTTATTGGTGGCACGTGCAAGCCAGAGCGGAGCGGCAAGATAGCCGATGCGCCATCCGGTCATGGCATATGCCTTTGAGACACCGTTGACTACACATACCCTGTCGGCAATCTCAGGGAATGACGCAAGCGAAGTGAACTCGCCTGTAAAGTTAATATGTTCATATATCTCGTCGGAAAGCACGAGTATGTCGGGATAATCGGCAAGGACATCCACAAGCGCCTGAAGCTCCTCCTTGGAATACACACTTCCGGTAGGGTTGCTCGGCGAGTTGAAAAATATCAGTTTTGTACGCTCGGTGATAGCGGCGCGGAGCTGTTCAGGTGTAATCTTGAAATTCTGCTCTATTGTCGCAGGGACAAGCACGCTCTTGCCTTCGGCAAGGTTTACCATCTCCACGTAGCTTACCCACGCGGGAGTAGGGATAACAACTTCATCACCGGGATTGATGACAGCAAGAATCACGTTGCAGAGCGACTGCTTGGCACCGTTTGACACCACAATCTGCTCAGGGGCAAAATCAATGCCGTTCTCCTTTTTAAGCTTTTCCGATATAGCCTTACGGAGTGACATGTAACCTGGCACCGGAGTATAGAACGAGAAGTTTTCGTCAATGGCTTTCTTTGCCGCATCCTTAATATGGGCAGGGGTGTTGAAATCGGGTTCACCTACTGAAAGATTGATGACATCTACGCCCTGAGCCTTCAGCTCCTGGCTTTTCTGCGACATTGCCAGAGTCTGCGAGGGGGCAAGCGCCTGTACGCGATTGGAAATCTGTTGCATCATTAATTGTATGATAAAAAGTTAGAATCAAATTTAATTCGGTGGCAAATTTACGAAAAACAATGGAATATCTGTAACATTTGTCAATTTTAAAACCCAAATAATCCCATCAGAAAAGTCTAACCGTTTTTTACGGCATGTGGTTCATTGCCGACATCGGTTTTACAGCCTCACCTAAGCAGCAGCGACGCGTCGCCGTAGCTAAGGAAACGGTAATCGCCGGCAAGCGCATAATCATACATCTCTCTCCAGCCTCCTCCGATAAACGCCGACACGAGCAGCAGCAGCGTCGACTTGGGCTGATGGAAATTTGTCACCATGCCGTCAACGACCTTGAAGTCGTAACCGGGTGCGATGATAATGCGTGTAGAGGCGAGCAATGCGGGGCTGCCCTTGGCATCGAGATACCCGACTATAGCCGACAATGCCTCTTGGCGCGACAGCCTCGGATGACCGTCACCGTAAGGATACCACTGCGGCACCTCTCCCTGCCATTCGCCGGCAGCGATAAGACACCCTATGTGGTAAAGGCTCTCCAGGGTGCGGACGGAAGTCGTGCCGACTGCTACCACAGGACGTGACGTATCGGCAAGCTCAGCGATCAGCTCACGCCTCACGGCGATGAACTCACTGTGCATGTCATGGTCGCCTATCGAGTCACTCTTGACCGGCTGGAATGTACCGGCGCCCACATGCAGCGTCAATTCCCGGCGCGACATCCCCGCCTCGTCAACACGGCGCAACACATCGTCGGTAAAATGAAGGCCCGCAGTAGGAGCGGCGACCGACCCGTCGATATGGCTGAACACCGTCTGGTAATCACTGGAGTCGCTCGGCTCAGTGTCGCGGTTAAGATAAGGAGGTATCGGAATCTCGCCCGCCGCCGATATTATCTGTGAAAAAGTGATGCCGGAGTTATCCCATTCAAACATCACCACCGACGCGTTTCCTTCCCTTGACTCCCTGGTCGCCGTCAGCGTGACGGTTACACAGTCAATATCAAGCACCATACTCAGGCTACCGTCTTTCCAGCGCTTTGAATTGCCTACAAAACATAGCCACGAGCACTTATGGTCGGAAGCGAAATTGACCGCATAGTCGGCAGGCATCACCGGCTCCAGACAAAATATCTCAATCAACGCCCCGCCACCCGGTTTACGGAACCGCAGGCGTGCATTTATCACGCGCGTATTATTATATATGAGCAACGACCCGGGAGGAAGCAGCTCCGGAAGTTCGCAAAACACGCGTGTCTCAAGAGTGCCGTCGGGTCTTCTCACCAACAGCTTACACCTGTCGCGTTCTGCCAGCGGATGCCTGGCGATACGCTCGTCGGGAAGAGGATAATCGTAATCCTCAATCAATATATCGGATACTTTGTCAATCATACCGCAAATTTAGGCATTATCCGCGACATTTCCATAATGGCACAACCGCCGGCGCCCGCGTTAATTCATGTTAACGCATGGAAACCTACAGTCAGAGTGTTATTATCTTTGCACAATAAACAATGACAATATGGCACAGGTAGGTGATATCGTGCGCTACCTAAATTCGGTAGGCGGCGGAAAAATAGTAAGAATCGACGGCAACATGGCTTATGTCGACGAGGAGGGATTTGAGACTCCGGTTTTGCTAAAAGAGTGTGTGGTGGTTACGCCATCTCAGCCAAAAGCTAAAAGCGAGAGCAAATTTGTAGCTCCGCCCACTGTCGTCCCGGCGCCCGCCCAAAAGCAGGAAGAGACCGTAGAGGAGACCCCTGCAGGCGAAAAGCTCAACATCGTGCTTGCCTACGAGCCGGAAGAGATAAAGCATCTTAACACTACGGGATATGACGCATATCTTGTCAACGACTCCAACTATTACCTATATTTCACTTATCTCGTAAAAAGCAATCTCCATGACTGGGTGACCCGATTTGCCGGGATAGTAGAGCCGGGCATACAGGTACACCTTGAGCACGTGACACGCGACATGGTCAACAGCATCGACCGCGTGGCTATACAGTATATCGCGTTCAAGCAGGGCAAGGAGTTTAAGCTGAAGGCGCCTGTAGCTGTCGAATATGCGGTTGACAACACCAAGTTTTTCAAGCTTCACTGCTTTCATGACAATGACTATTTCGACACACCCGTCATTGCGTTTGACATAGTTAAAAATGATATTCCGCAGAGGAGCGTGGTCTTTGACAGCGGCCATCTTGAAGAAGCCATGCTGCGCAAGAAAGCAGCCGACAAGCCCGAGCGACGCAACGTGGAAAAGAAGCAGCGACGTCAGGGCATCATCGAAGTAGACCTCCATATAAGCGAGCTGCTGGACTCCACAGCCGGACTGTCCAATACCGAGATGCTCGAAGTCCAGCTAAAGGAATTCAACTCGGTAATGCAGAAGTATCAGCGCGACAAGGGCACCAAAATCGTGTTTATCCACGGCAAAGGCGAAGGAGTCCTGCGCAACGCCCTGCTCAAAGAGCTTAAATACAAATACAAGAACTGCGACGTGCAGGACGCTTCTTTCCGCGAATATGGATTCGGTGCCACGCAAGTGACCATAAGATGATATACTACTTCTCAGGCAACGGCAACTCACGCCACGTGGCACAACGGCTCGCAACCGCGCTTGGCGACAGCACGACACGCATCGACCACACCACCCTCCGCGCGGCGGAATCCTGCATTACGACCGACAGACATGTAATATGGGTATGTCCCGTCTATAGCTGGGGCTTGCCTCTCCCTGTAAAAGAGTTCATCAGCCGGGTAAATGTGAACGGAGCGACTCACTTTCTTGTGCTTACCTGCGGCGACGATACGGGCATGGCTCACCGCGACTGGCGACGTCTGTGTGACCGTCGCGGATGGGACGCGGCAGCGACGTTTTCAGTGCAGATGCCCAATACCTATACCTTACTGCCGGGCTTTGACGTAGACAAGCCGGAGATAGCCGCCAAGAAGATTGACGCGGCAACCGGAAGGATCGACTTCATAGCCCGCCGCATAAAAGATGGATGGCGGGGTGACGATGTAACGAAAGGTAGATTTCCACGATTCAAGACATCGGTCATATACCCCCGGTTCATGAAATATGGAGTACACCCCGAAAGGTTCTGCTGCGACACCAAAAGATGCATCAGCTGCGGAAGGTGTGAGGCTGCGTGCCCGATGGGCAACGTAAGGCTCATAGACTCCCGCCCACGATGGGAGTCGGACTGCGCCCTCTGCCTTGCCTGCTATCACATATGCCCCGTGCATGCCGTCAACTACGGCAAAGCCACAATCTCAAAAGGGCAATATCACTTTAAAGACACCACCGACTGACAACGGTGTATTCACAAAAAAAGAAGGGCCACAGTTTCACAACTACAGCTCTTCCGGAAAAATTAGTGAATGTTGATTGTGCGATATCTTCAGTAGTCACATAACAAAATAAGACATCTCATGAGCAACGGGATAAACTCCATTGTCCACGAAAAGCCAATTATGCGGTTGTGACACCGTATACGTTTTCAATAAATAAAATTGAACTCATGTGATAATTTATGTTAGGTAATTAGCCTGTCGGCTTTTGTATTTCTCTGAATGACGCTACAAAGATAGTAAAATATTTTAAACTTTTCCACTTTTTCCGACATTATATTTTACAAACGGCACGATTTTTTCATGCCTGAGAAAAAAGGATGTTATGGATACTATTACTGTCATCAAATTTAAACCACTCACAATAAACTCATTAGCTGAAATAACGCCACTGTTGGGATATGCCGACAGCCGCACATGCGACTATACGGCGGCAGGACTACTCATGTGGGCTGACTATTTCAAATATGAATACGCGATTGTCGACAACACTTTATTTATAAAAGGAGTGGACGAAAACGACAGGTCGGCAGCGGCATTCTCCATGCCTATAGGAGCTATGCCGCTACGCAAGTCTCTGCGGATTGTCGCCGAATATTGCCGTGCCAACAACACGCCGCTGAGATTTTCAGCCGTGCCGGAAGACCGTCTCGGCGACTTCTACTCGCTTGGCGCATGCCATATAGAGGAATTAACCGACTGGGCCGACTATCTCTACGACGCCGAGTCGCTCGCCACCCTGCCCGGCAACAAGTACAGCAAGAAGCGCAACCACGTAAACCGGTTCATCGCCGAACATCCCGGCTACACCTACCAGCGCCTGACCCCGGAACTGACGGCACGGGTCAAGGAGTTTTACAACGGGCTCTCACGCGAGAAAGACCTGTATGACCCTACGGCAGCCGAAGAACGGCGTCAGACATTCAAGATGCTTGACAACTACGAGAGTCTGCCATTTGAGGGCGCGGTACTGTCGACCCCTGCCGACGGCATTGTGGCATTTGCCATTGGCGAGGTCATAGGCGACACACTGTATGTCCACATCGAAAAAATGCGCCACGACATAAACGGAGCCGGAGAGACGATAAACAAGATGTTTGCCGCCGACATGCTCGAACGCCACAAAATACGCTATATCAACCGCGAGGAGGATGTGGGCGACGAAGGGTTGAGAAAGGCGAAAATGTCCTACCACCCGGCGATGCTTCTCAAAAAATATGACCTTTCAGTCATCAGCAATTCATAAACCCGCGCCGCGGCTATGGGATTACAAAGATTTTTTTGTAACTTTACATAGTCACTAAAAAGATACCACCATGGACCTACACCTGCCAGCCCGACACGACGGGACCCATGAGATAGTAAAAGCCGGCAAACGCCGCATCGTCATAATCGGGGCAAACGGCTCCGGCAAGACGCGTTTTACCGAAAACCTCATCTCGGGCATGAAGGACAAGGCTTTCCGCATCTCCGCGCTCAACGCGCTCTACCGGTCGACGGAGCCCGATGCCCTTCCCGGGTCGATCGACTCCCTGTTTGCCGAGGCGGTGACCCACACGACTTTCCTCAGAGACGATGTCCCGACTCAGTTTGACCGGCTCATGATGCTCATGGTGTTTGACGAGATGCTCAACCTTTTCGCCTGGAAAGTAAGCGGCGCCGAACCCTCCGACAGCCGTCTTGACAGCGTGATAAAGGCATGGCAGGAGATATTCCCCGGCAGCAAAGTGCTCTATGAAGGCGGCAAGATGCTCTTCAGCCGCAATCCGGGAGAATCCTACTCGCCCGTCAAGCTCTCTGACGGAGAGAAGGCGGTGCTTTACTACTTCGGCGCGGCGATGTATGCCCCCAAGGGAGCCACGGTATTTGTCGACAGCCCGGGGCTCTTCCTCCATCCGAGCATAACGGGAGCCATCTGGGACCGCGTAGAGGCCATGCGCCCCGACTGCTCTTTCATATACACCACCCATGACTTTGACTTCCTATCCTCCCGCCCCGACAACCTCATAATATGGGTGCGCGACTACGACGCGGCGAGCGTGACATGGGATTACGTCATCCTTCCTCCCGGCTCGCCGATGAGCGACGACCTCTACATGACCCTTATCGGCGCTCGCAAGCCCGTATTGTTCATCGAAGGCGACGCCACCCACTCCATCGACGCGAAGCTCTACCCGCTCGTATTCACCGACTACACCGTGCGCTCCCTCGGCAGCTGTAACAAGGTGATTGAGGCGACACGCACCTTCAACGACCTGAACGCCTTCCACCATCTTGACAGCCACGGCATAGTCGACCGCGACCGCCGCGACCCGAAAGAAGTGAAATATCTGCGCGACAAAAAGATATTTGTGCCTGACGTAGCCGAAATCGAAAATATACTCATGCTCGAGGAGGTTATCAGGACAGTAGCACGCACATGCGGAAAAAACGAAGACAAGGTGTTTGCCCACGTCAAGAAATCAATCCTCGGACAGTTCAGGCAAGACATCCGCCAGCAGGCGATGCTCCACACCCGCCACCGCGTCAAACGCTTCGTCGAATGTCGCATCGACGGCAGGTTTACCAACATCGGTCAGCTCGAACGCCACATGACCGGACTCGTCGACGAGATAAAGCCGCGGCAGCTTTTCCAGAACTTCTGCAACGACTTCCACCGCTACGTAGCCGAAGGCGACTACACAGCCGTGCTGAGGGTCTACAATCAGAAGTCGATGCTCCCTGGCTCAAATGTAGCGGGACTGTGCGGACTTGCCAACAAAGAGGCTTACATCAAGAAAGTAATCGACATACTGCGCCACGACGCCCCCGGCGCAAACCGCATACGCAAAGCCATCATAGCCTGCTTCGGCATTGACGAAGCCCAGGCTTCAGCAAAACCAAACATTTCACTTATTGACAATGATTAAATCATGGATCGAGGCAATGCGCCTCCGCACCCTTCCCGTGTCGATAGCCGGTGTAATAACAGCCACAGGCTTCGCCCTGACTCAACCCGGTTTCGACATCTTGCCCGCTTTTCTGTGTCTGCTCTTTGCCATACTCGCGCAGATTGCATCCAACTTCGCCAATGAATACTACGACTTCCGCGACGGACTTGACCGCGCCGGCAGGGAAGGACCGCGACGCGGAGTGACCGAAGGCGACATCACGCCCGGAGCCATGAAGCGCGCGACTTACCTCACTCTGCTGCTTGCCTGCATCACAGGGCTATCGCTCATCCACTGGGGAGGATGGTGGCTGCTGCCTGCCGGAATACTCATCGCCATCAGTGCAATCGCCTACTCCGCAGGACCCTACCCCCTGTCGCGCCACGGGCTCGGTGAGGTCGCGGTAATCTTCTTTTTCGGCATAATCCCCGTCAATCTCACATATTACATACTCACGGGCGCTTTCACCACCCCGGTGCTGCTCGGCTCCATCACCATCGGTCTGATGGGGGCAAACGTACTGCTGGTCAACAACTACCGCGATGCCGACGATGATGCCGCAGTAGGAAAAAACACGCTCGCCGTAATATTCGGGCGCCGCACGGCAATCACCATATATCTCATCAACGGAGTCATCGCGGCAACGCTCATGATTGCCGCCATCCCTATGCCGGTCACCATAGTCTACCTGATTGCCCACGGAACGCTGTGGAACTTCATGCGCACCCACCGCGGGGCGGCGCTGAACCCGATTCTCGGCATGACAGCGATGCTCATGCTGCTCTACGCCGTCGCCTTTGCCGTAACTGCGCCATAAAACATTCTGCCACAATCTCCGCCACCTCCATTACAATCCGAAACCTGTCGGTTAATAATTGTCACAACTCGATTATTATAGATTAACTGATTTTTACAAATCAGTAAGCATTTTGCCTTTTATTAACACACATCATAAGCAATCTGCATATATAGTGACAAATTTTCACCTAAATCAATCATGATATTACTTACAAATCATAACTAACGTTGGTTTCAGAATAAAAACTTCACATTATTTGTGTTAAAAAGCATCGAAACATATTGTTTATTCAGATATAAAATGTAATTTTGCCATTGGAATTTGCAATGACGCTTTGATAGCGTAGGAGTAATTTAGCTGTATTTTTGTAGGGAGTTCATGCAAAAATCATCTTAAAGTGTATGATGCCGGGCAAGGCTAACCGACAGCCTGCCTGCGCGGCATAGTTTGTATTAAGGCTGTCAGAATTGATTGAATTATCATTATTACATTGATTCTATGGAGAAAAGATTAATGCTGTTATTGGCGACGCTATGCATAGGCATAGGGTTGTTTGCTCAAAGCCGTGTAACAGGTGTCGTGATTTCCGGGGATGATGATGAACCGCTTATCGGCGCGACCGTATCTGTCAAGGGAAAACCCGCGATAGCTACCGCGACCGACCTTGACGGTAATTTTACACTTAATGTTCCTTCTGCCAACTCAACTCTTGAAGTGAAGTATGTCGGCATGAAGACTGTCGAAGTAAAAGCAAGCACATCTCCATTGAAAATCGTGATGGAATCCAACGCCCAGCAGTTGGGTGAAGTCGTTGTTACCGGTATGTCTAAAATGGACAAGCGCCTATTCACGGGTGCGACCACCAAGATTGACGCCGAAGACGCGCGTCTTACCGGTGTTGCCGACATCTCTCGCTCGCTCGAAGGACGTGCGGCAGGTGTGTCGGTGCAAAACGTGTCCGGTACTTTCGGTACCGCACCGAAGATCCGTGTACGTGGTGCGACATCAATCTACGGTAACTCAACCCCTCTTTGGGTGGTTGACGGCGTGGTGCTTGAAGACGCCGTGGAAGTCTCTGCCGACGACCTTTCGTCGGGTGACGCCACTACCCTTATTTCATCGGCAATCGCCGGACTTAACGCCGACGACATCGAGTCGTTCCAGATTCTTAAAGACGGTTCCGCAACCTCAATCTACGGTGCGCGCGCAATGGCGGGTGTGATCGTAGTCACCACAAAGAAAGGTAAAGCGGGTACCACCACCCTTAATTATACAGGTGAGTTCACCCTCCGCCTGAAGCCCAACTACCGCAATTTCAACATCATGAACTCTCAGGAGCAGATGGGCGTCTACAAGGAAATGGAGGCAAAAGGCTGGCTTGAACTTTCAGGTATCGCCAAAGCTACCGACTCGGGTGTCTACGGTAAGATGTATCAGCTTATCAACACCTACGACCCCGCTACCGGTCAGTTTGGTCTTGCCAACACCACTGCCGCCAAAAACGCTTACCTGCGTGAAGCCGAATACCGCAACACCGACTGGTTTGACGAGCTCTTCAAGACCAACATCATGATGAACCATGCCGTGAGCATCTCAGGCGGTACCGACAAGGGTCGTTTCTACTCTTCTATATCGGTAATGCACGATCCGGGTTGGACTATGTCGAGCAACGTGACCCGTTACACATTCAACGGAAACGCGTCTTACGACATCTCACCGACCTTGACATTCAAGATACTTACCAGTGACTCATACCGTAAACAGCGTGCGCCCGGTACTCTCTCTCAAGAGCTTGACCCGGTGTCAGGAGATATAAAGCGCGGGTTTGACATCAACCCTTACAGCTACGCTCTCAACACCTCGCGCACACTTGCAGCCAACGAGTTCTATACCCGTAACTACTCTGCCTTCAACATCAAGCATGAGCTTGACAACAACTACATGGACCTCGGAGTGACCGACCTGAAGTTCCAGGGGGAGCTCAACTGGCGTCCCATCGAAGGGCTTGACCTTACCGCACTCGGAGCTTACCGCTACCAGAAGTCGACCAACGAACACTACGTGAAAGATGACTCTAACCAGGCTAAGGCTTACCGCGCAGGTATAGACCCGGAAGATGCCACTATACGTGACCTGAACAAGTACCTGTACACCGACCCGGAAAACGAAAATGCACTTCCCCAGACTGTGCTTCCCAAGGGTGGTATATACTACAATAAGAACTATAGTGTATCGCAATATGACTTCCGCGCGATTGCGACTTATAATAAAGCGTTCAACCGCGTTCACATCATGAACATCATGGCAGGTACTGAAATCAACGGTACAGAACGTAACGCAGTAGAGTTCCAGGGCTGGGGCTTTGTTTACTCAAACGGTAACATGCCTTTCCTTGATTACAACCTCTTCAAGCAGATGGGCGAAGAAAATGCAGTATATTACTCATATTCTCCTACCACCCGCCGTTCAGCAGCGTTCTTCGGAACCGCCACCTACTCGTTTGACGCTCGATACACCGTCACCGGAACTTACCGATACGAAGGAACCAACAAGCTTGGTAAAGCCCGCTCTTCCCGCTGGCTACCGACATGGAACATCTCCGGTTCATGGAATGCTCACGAGGAATCTTGGTTCCAGAATCCGGTACTTTCAAGCGCGACTGCCCGTATCTCTTATTCACTTACAGCCGACTCAGGTCCCGATTACATTTCCAATGCGACTGCAATCTTTAACCCCTACCGTCCCTGGCGCCCGCTCACAAGCGTAGGCGAACTCGGTATAACCCTCGAAGAAATCGCCAACAGCGAGCTTACCTACGAGAAGAAACACGAGTTGAATGTCGGACTTGACCTCGGATTCATTCACAATCGCATCAACCTGTCATTTGACTGGTACAAGCGTAACAACTATGACCTTATCGGTGACATATACACCCAGGGTGTAGGAGGTCAGAGCCACAAGCTTGCCAACGTGGCAAAGATGAAGAGCCACGGTGTTGAGTTCACCCTGTCGACCAAGAATATCGTGACCCGCAATTTCACCTGGAGCACTGACTGGACATTTGCCTATGCAAAGAACACCATCACCGAGCTTGACGCCCGCGCCAACGTGATGACCTTTATTTCAGGAAGCGGTTTCGCAAAGACAGGTTACCCTGTGCGCGCGCTCTTCTCAATTCCGTTTATGGGATTGAATGAAGAAGGTCTTCCCACTTTCCTTAATGAAAAGGGAGAAGTAACCGTGAGCGACATCAACCTGCAGGAATTCCAGAACCTCGACCACCTTGTATATTCAGGGCCGACCGACCCGACCACAACCGGTGGTTTCGGTAACGTGTTCCGCTGGAAAAACTGGCATGCCAACGTGTTCATCACCTACTCATTCGGCAATGTAATCCGTCTTGATCCGGTGTTTGACGCAGTTTACTCCGACCTCTCCGCTATGCCTAAGGAGTTCAAGAACCGCTGGGCAAAACCGGGTGATGAGAAATACACTGACATTCCGGTCATCGCGTCTAAATGGCAGTATGAGCAGGACAGCCAGCTTTCAACAGCTTACAACGCTTACAACTACTCAACAGCCCGTATCGCGAAGGGTGACTTTATCCGCATGAAGGACATCTCGATAACTTATGATGTACCCTCGTCATTCCTTGAAAAGCTCCGCATGCGCTCCGCTTCCCTCAAGCTTCAGGCGACCAACCTCTTCCTGATTTACTCTGACAAGAAGCTCAACGGACAAGACCCGGAGTTCTTCAACTCAGGAGGTGTTGCAACACCCTCGCCCAAGCAGTTCACATTCACTCTGCGTCTCGGTCTATAATTTAAGAAAAAACATAACAGAACGACAATGAAACTCAAAAAACTATCATATATTACAGTCGCTTTTGCCCTTACGGGGCTTACAGCCTGTGACGACTTTCTTGATGCCGCGCCCGATGAGCGCGTCACCATCGATACGCCGGAGAAAGTGTCGCTTCTTCTGGTTGACGCATATCCCGGTGGTAATCCGGCTTCTCTATGTGAGCTTTCTACCGACAACGTTGTTGACAACAACTCACCCGATGAAAACGGTATGCGCTACAACCTCTCCTATTATGACCGCCAGGACTTGGAGACTTATAGCTGGGAAGATGTTGTCAGCAACATGCAACAGGATTCACCTTCTTATCTCTGGGAAGCTTATTACCACTCCGTCGCAGTGGCAAATGAAGCGTTGAAAGCCATCGAAGAGCTTGAAAACCAAGGATTAGGAGATCAGGTACAGGCTCAGAAAGGAGAAGCGCTTGTGTGTCGTGCATACAGCCACTTCATGCTCGCCAATCTTTTCTCGCTACACTACGCAGGTGAAACAGCGTCGGAGAACATACCTTCAATCCCTTATATGGATAAGATTGAGGACAAGGTGCTTGTAGACTACGAGCGCGAATCTCTTCAAAGTGTCTATAAGAAAATCGAAGATGACATTCTCGCAGGCTATCCTCTTATCAATGACGGAGCCTATGACGTACCCAAATATCACTTCAACAAAAAAGCAGTAGCAGCTTTTGCCGCACGCTACTATCTTTTCAAGCGTGACTATGTTAGTGCAGAAAAATGGGCAACTGAAGCTCTTGGCGGTCCCACAGGCAACCCTGCCGGAATGATGCGCACATTCTGGAGCAAGTCATTCACCACCTATGACGCTATTGTAGCCGCCTATACATCAGCACAGGAGCAAAGCAACCTCATGCTTATCCCGACCACCTCTACTTTTTCACGACGCAGAGGCGAACGCTTCGCCCTAAACCGTGACGCAAAGAGCGCTACGGTATATGGTGAGGGTCCCACTTGGTCGACAGCAATCACAAGCTACTACTGCCACCCATGCTACGCCGGTAAAATGTTCGTCAGAGGTTCACAGGAATATGGAATAATTTTCCCCAAGGCAGGAGAGCTGTTTGAATTCACTGACAAGGTCGCAGGTATCGGATACATACATATCGTAAGATGTGAGTTCACTGCTGAAGAAGCCCTGCTGACTCGCGCAGAAGCACGTATCTGGCAAAACAATCTCACCGGAGCCCTCGAAGACCTCCGCATTTGGGACGAAAGCCGCCAGAAACTCACTATCGCAGTCAACTTCCCCACACTTACCGACGAGCGCATACGCGACTTCTACAAGGAAGACAAAGGCGGCTACGGTATCGTGAAGCCTCTTAACATCGACCGCGTGAATCCCGTTGACGGCGTGGCAGTCAATGCCAATATCGAGCCTTACCTGCAGTGTGTGCTTCACTTCCGCCGTATCGAGACTATTGATGACGGTATGCGCTGGTTTGACATCAAGCGTTACGGAATAGAGATTACCCACAAAATCGGGGCAAGCCGCGTGGAGACCCTGACATGGAACGACCCGCGACGTGCATTCCAGATTCCGGCAGAGGTAATTGCAGCCGGCTTCGCGCCTAACAACCGTCAGCCGTTGCTTACCACAAGCGATAACAGCCATACCATGCTCCCCACATCAGCAATGGTAGCGAAATAATTAATTGTGAACGATTGACAATTAACTGACAAAAGCAATGAAAAAGAAATTAATATACAGCGCAGTTTCTGCAGTTATTCTTGGTGGGGCTCTTTCATCATGCTCTGATGACGAGCTGAACCCGGAAAGCATTTTTGACACAACAGAAGATGCACTTGACCCGAATAGCTACACCTATCCCTTTGACAAGTGGATCAAGGAAAATTATTCTGACGTCTACAATATGGAGTTCCGCTACAAGATGCAGCACATCGGCACAGACATGGACTATAATCTTGTTCCGGCTCGCTACGACAAGGCTGTTGACCTTGCGCTTCTGACCAAATATCTCTGGTTTGACGTTTACGGTGACTTGGTAGGTCCCGACTTCCTGAAGCAGTATGGTCCGAAAATCATACACCTGATTGGCTCTCCGGCTTTCAACCCGGCAAACCATACAGAGATTCTCGGTCTTGCAGAAGGCGGATTGAAAGTATCGCTCTTCAAGGTAAACGAGCTTGACGTTGATAATCCCGCGCTACTCAACGAGCATTACTTCAAGACAATGCACCACGAGTTTGCCCACATCCTTCACCAGACCAAAACCTATCCGAAGGAATTTGACCTTATCAACGCAAGCCACTATGAGCCCAACAACTGGCAGGATCGTAACGGTGCTGTGGTAAACTCTCTCGGCTTCACCACTACCTACGCATCTTCACAGGCTCGAGAAGATTTTGCAGAGACTTGCGCCAACTATATCACCCGCACCGACGACCAATGGAATCTTTGCCTCTGGCTCGCCGACCGCGGATGGGAGACAACTGACGGCGAAGACTTTGCTTACTGCTATTACTTCTATGCCACCGAAGCTGACCGTGAGGCAGGACACAAGACTTATGTCGGTGAATTTGTCGCACAGGAAGGCAATGGCGGAATCTACGGAGTCGCCAACATATTGGCACGCCCGTCATCCGATGGAGCATATACCCGCTCATATATCGGCGGAGGCTACAAAGTGTATTCCAATGTTGCTGATGTCGAGGAATTCATAGCATCGACAGCATCACGCTACGACATAATCCCCGTGCCTGATGCCGATAATATGGACGGTCAAGCCAATATCCTACAAAAAGTTTCAATTGCACGTAACTGGTTCAGCGACGCGTGGGGACTTGACATCGACGCACTCCGCAATGAAGTACAGAATCGTCAGACCACAATTGACATGGACGAACTGCGCAGCCAGATTAAATAACCTATATACAATAACATAGATTATGAAGAAGTACATTATATATGCCATGTCACTTTTCCTTGCAGGCACTGCCTTTACTGCATGCACCAACGAGGAAGATGACATATTTGAAGCATCTCCCGCCGACCGCCTTAATCAGGCGATAGAGGACTACACCGACATTCTCTGTGCCGTCCCCAACGGCTGGGTAATGCAATACTTCACCAACGAGCGTGAACCCGGCTATATCTATCTGATGAAATTTGACAAAAATACATCTGTAAAGATTGCCGGAAACAATAAATGGATCGGCAACACCTACAAGGAAGAGACATCAATGTTTGAAATAATCACCGACAATGGTCCGGTGTTGACTTTCAACACATTCAATGATGTGTTTCATGTATTCTCCGATCCCGACGATGTTCCCGATACAGAGGTGGACAATGAGCAGGGTTACGGTCACAAAGGTGACTACGAATTTATTGTAATGGAAGCCAAGAGCGATTACATACGTCTCAAAGGCAAAAAGTACAGTAAGATTATTGAAATGCGCCCGCTTGAAGAGGGAAAAGACTGGGAAACTTACTTGACAGAGTGCGCTGAGTTCATCAATACGACGCTCAGCTCAAAGCTACCCGTATATCAGTTACACACAGCAAAGGGCATCTACAATCTTGCCCACGCTGACTATGGCTACTTCTATGCCTGCAAGACTGACGGTGACCCTGTGACAGAGACTGACTTTATACCTTTCATAAAGGATGGCGATGGCATCAAATTCTGGGAATCCTACAAAGGCTCTGATGAAGCCATATCCGTTCAGCACTTCCAGCTTAACGAAGATGGAATACTTGCCTGCACTGACGAAGGATATACCGATGCATTTATATGCGCGCCAAACGCAGCCGAACTGGTGGCATCGGCATTTCCCGTCATGACACTCACAGTTGATAAAGACGCAAAACTGGAACGTCCCGTTCTGTCAAGCACTTCGTCTTCATGGAGATTTGACAACACATCATTTACCGGTGGATTGGTTCAACTCTTTGACGACATGAACACAAGCATCGGTCAATACCGTAGCGGACAGTCTATAAGAACTATCGATTGGTCATACAACGGATCTACCGACCGCCTTGCAATGCAGTTCCGCACAGCGAAATACAACTTTACTCTATATTTCTCTACAGTGATTGAGGACGGTAAGTTTACGCTGACATATCTTGAAGGCGACTCTAACGGAGAAGTGTGGTACAGAAACTGCGAGGGCATACGCAATTTTGCTGCAAAGTTGTGTTCTGCACAGATTGCAGCTGAGACCGACAACGCCCTAAATGTAACCAAGACTACTCTGAAGTTAAGCGACTCAGAATCTTTCGTCTTAAATATCCGCTGATTTACTCATTAAATATTTTTTAATTATGAAAAGGTATCTACTTTTATCATTGGCAGCAGGCAGCCTGTTGACAGCGACAGCCGCTCAACCTGCCTTTGATGGAGCTGCAAAAACAGCAGCGCGCGAAAAAGCCACAGTGAAATCTGAAATGTCAGTTTCTAACAAGTTTTTGAACGCAAAGCAAATCAACAGTGTAGCAAAATCCAAGTATTCTATCGCCAAGGGCGCTGCAAGCATTAAGAAAGCACCTGTTTCTGATGAGAATCAGCCTTACTATATGGTGCCCGGCGGTAACATGTATTTCGGCTTCATTCCGCTTGAAGCGCAAAATTATATCGGATTTTCCGGACTAAGCTACTCCGACGGCTCAACAATGAGTGAACTGTTTGGAGCCGCATTTGCCAACCAGACTTGGCATAATGCATCATCTTTTGCAGAAAATACTGATTTCACCAACGCATTCACTTGGAATTTCCAAGATCCTGAAGCCAATTACGACATTGCAACTACCTCCGAGATAAACCTTGTGACCAACTATCCTTATGCCGAGGTTGATTGCCCGCTTCTTGAATTTGATGAAAAAGAATATCAGGCAGCTCTTGCAGCAAAATTCGGAGGTACTCCCTATCAGCAACTGAGCTCAGGAGAAACTGTATTGACTGCATCAATGCCGTTTAACATCGGCGTTGAGACCAACGATTTTGGTTATTCTCAGTATTATACAATCGACTCTTCTACTTGGTCTCAAATATATGGCGCACCAATTGAGCACGCCGGTATCGGTATGATTGTTGAGCAGCCGGAGCACCCCTACGGATTGTTCAGTGTGTACTTCTGTGGCGTTGTTGATACCTATGTATCTGAGCGCATGAATGTAAAAGTTTATAAGCTTTCACTTGACGAAGAGAGCAGATATGTACTCGGCGATGTTATTGCATCAGGTCACATAAATAAAGAAAACATTCCCACCAGCGCAAATAAATATGTAATGTTCCCCATTCCTCTTACTGTGGAGGACGGAGAGCTTTCATATGAAGACTATGTAAACATCGACACTCCTGTCTATATCGCATTTGATGGCTTTGATGCAGCCGCAGGTGACAAGGCTTATCTCGGCGGTGCATTCACTACTGACGTAATGCAGATGGAACTCGGCACCGGTGTGAACCTCGTTAAATACCAAGGCAATGATCTTCTCATATCAAGTGCTCTTGAATTCACTGATGGCGATGTATGCGGTAATCTAAGTATCGGTCTTGAGAACTTCTTCACTTGGATGGACCCTGAGACTGAAGAAACTGCCTACGAAGCACCCGAAGTATGGAATGCACCTGCCGACGGCGGCTCAAAGACATTCACTTATTCTCCCTTCTATGACCTTAACGAACTTGGCAAGGTTGAAGGACGTGGAGCTTATGATTGGTGGGAAGCAGGTGCGGAAGAATATAACAAGACTGCAGGTACTCAGGATCTCGTAATAACTGTAGATCCCCTTCCCGCAGGTGAGACCGGACGCTATGCAACAGCTACTGTTTCAATCCCCGGAGCTTACCGTAAGATTACCATCATTCAAGGTGAAGTTACAGGCATCGACAACGTGACTGCTGCTGAGGCTGCAGAGCTTGACTGGAACGCACCTGTTTACAATGTAATGGGTCAGAAGGTTAGCCAGGGCTACACCGGTATCGCTATCCAGAACGGTAAGAAATTTATCGTAAAATAAAGATTTATACAGGATTCAATAACAGCTTAATTAATTTTGAATTCCCCCCGAAGCGAGGATTGCCGTGAGGCAACCCTCGCTTCACTTTTATATCCCCACCGCAACGCGGGCGAGCTTCCACTCGCCCCTACACTGCCTGTATGGACAATCCATGATGGTGCATTGCAAATCACCGCAATGCTCCACCGCGTAGCTGCATGGACAATCATTAATAATACCCTTTAAATCACCGCAACGCTCCACCGCGTAGCTGTAGGGGCGACTGGAAGGTCGCCCGC
>OLWA01001365.1_pt1 | contig 25361 bp, 19 predicted proteins | sample 1673251 | NCBI WGS metagenome assembly OLWA01 (sample SAMEA3178937, study PRJEB25190) | human gut metagenome | biome: human gut; feature: human-associated habitat; material: faeces | place: Austria | collected 2013 | reverse complement strand
ACTATGTAACATTTAATAATGAAGTATGGAGAATAATAGGAGTATTCCCAACAGAAGATGGAACAGGAAATATTGAAAATAGAATAAAATTAATAAAGGATCAAAGTATTGGAAATAAATACTGGAACACAACACAGGTAGCATCAACATCAAGTTATAATAACTGGACTGGAGCAACACTTAAAACTTATCTTAATACAACATATTATAATGCGCTATCAAATATTGTTGAACAAAGCATGATAGGCAATGCCAAATACTATTTAGGAGGATATACTCAATCAACTGGTATATCTAAAGAAATGATGTATCAATATGAGAGGAAAATAAGTGGTAGTAATACATATTATTATGGAACAAATCCAAACAGTTGGGTTGGAAAACTAGGACTTATGTACATAAGCGATTATGGTTATGCCGCAAGTGACACTTGTACATCTGATTTATCAAATTACAATTATGAAACATGCACAAGCAATAATTGGTTATATAATATTAAAAAAAATGAATGGTTACTTCCTCAACGTAGCAATTATAGTAGTGATGTTTTCAATATTGATGCTGATGGACTTGTTGGGTTTAATAGTGTCAGTAATAATTATGCTGTTCGCCCAGCATTATATTTAAAGTCTAATGTTCAAATACTGGATGGCGATGGTACAAGGTCTAATCCATATACATTTACACTTAATAAAAATGAAGACAATAGTAATGCAAATAAACCTGTTTTAGCATCAAATATGATACCAGTATATTATGATGAAACAAATAGTGTATGGAAAAAAGCAGATACAAGTAATAAAACTATGGAAAATAGATGGTATAATTATGATAATCATATTTGGGCAAATGCCGTTACTGTAACAAAGATTAATAGAGCAACTTATTTAAATGCATCACCAGGTACAACAATTAGTATGGATGATATAACAACAATGTGGGTATGGATACCAAGATTTAATGCTGTAACTCCGAGTAATTATAATGGAGGAACAAAAGATAATCCTGGAGCGATAGATGTAACCTTTGTAAAACAAAATGAAGTAGCAGTAGATGCATTTATCTTTGGAGATAAAGAACTAAGTGGATTTTGGTATGGTAAGTTTGAAACAAGTCACTCAACGTTGACAACAAGTACAACTAATAATAATTTAGGATGTACTAATGAAACATGTAACAATGCCAACGGAATAGTAATAAAACCAAATGTAGCAAGTTTGAGATCTAATAATGTGAGCAATTTCTTCTTTGCTAGTAGAAGCATGGAACAACCTAATAATAGTTTTGGATTTGTAAGTAGTGAAGTAGATACACATATGAGTAAAAATAATGAATGGGAAGCAGTAACATATTTAACTCAAAGTATATATGGAAGATGTAGTAATAGTACAACATGTACAGAAGTAGGAATAAATAATAATAGTAGTTTTATAACGGGATATGGAGCACCGGCAGGAAGTGATAAAACTGTAACAAATGGAACATATAATACAACATTAGGAAAAGATGCATCAACAACAGGAACAATATATGGAATATATGATATGAGTGGGGGAACTCGCGAGAGCGTTATGGGAGTATTAGCTGATCCAAATGGTGATCCAATGTCAGGTTATGGTTCGGCAAATAATTCAGGATTTAATGGGTTATTGTCTAATTACTCAAATTACACAAGTGGAGTGGATTTTCCAGATAGTAAGTATTATAATTTATATACAGATTCATCCTATATAGGAACAAGAAATTGGTATAGTGACTACTGTTATTTTGCTGATAGCGAATATCCATGGCTTGAGCGTGGTGGTTACTATTACAATAGTATAAGCGCAGGCTTATTTTATTATTATAGATACAATGGCGAATCTTTAAATAATCTTTCTTCTCGCTTTGTAATAACCAACGAATAAAAAAGAAAGTTAATTGGTTTTTAACTTTCTTTTTACTCATTTACTTCAATTGCATTAACAGGGCAACTTTCACTTGCATCTTTTACTTCTTCTTCTAAATTTTCAGGAACAACTTCAACAATAACTTCAGCAACTCCTTCATCATTTATTTCAAAGACATCTGGAACTAAAGCTTGACATGCTCCACATCCAATACACATATTTTTAACTTTTGCTTTCATAAAACATCCTCCTAATAAAATTATATACTAAAATAAATAAAAAACAATATATTTTATTTTTTTCTTTTATATGGTACAATTATATATAGTAAAGTAGGTGTGAAGTTATGGTAACAAGAATGGAAAGATATAATAATTCTTTAGAAGATGTAAAAATAACTAAAAGAAGTGATAAAAATAAAGATTTATATGAAAAAGTAAAGGTTACAGAAATGAATCCTGAATATATTGATATAAATACTACTAATGTTTATGAAATAGGATCTATAAATGATGTTACAAAAAGAAGATCATCATATCAAAAATTAAGATCACTTGATGATGTATTAGAAAAAGAAAGAACAATTACACCCTTAGAAGAAAAGCCATTACCTAAAGAAGAAAGACTATATAATATAGATGATATATTAAAAAAAGCTAAAGAAACTTATAAAGATGAAGAGAAAAAAAGACTTCTTAATACAGAATATAATATATTAACTAAACTTGATTTAGACAAAGTAACAAGTAATGATGGTTTTAGTAAAGATCATTATAAAAAAATGGTTGATGATTTATATAGTGAAAAAGAAATAAAACAAGATGATGGAAAAGAATTATTTGCAGATTTAATGGAAGATGAAAATAAAGAAATAAAACCTGAAGAAATAAAAGAAGAAAAAATAAAAGAACCTGATAAAGAACTTGTAAAGGAAAACATAGAATCTGAAAAAGAAGAAGATAAAGAAGAAGTAAAAGAAACAACAGGAGATTTTGTAACAAAAATAGAAGTTACAAAAGAAATGAAAGCAAATGAAGATGAAGATGAAGATGATGAAGAAGAATTTATTGAAAAAAGAAGTCCTTTATTAACAATTATAATAATTTTAGTAGTTCTTCTTTTACTAGCAGCGGGATATTTATTATTAAAACACTTTGGCATAATCTAAGTGTTTTTTTCATATAATCTAACATGAATAACCGAATGATTTTAAAAAATAATAGTAAAAATTATTATAATATAAAAAGGAATAATAAAGTAATTAAATTAGTAATTATTTTTTTAGTTTTGATATTCTTCTTTTATATACTTAAATTATTAATAAATAATATTAGTAATTATTTTTTAAAAAACTCTATTGCAGAAGTAGAACAAATAACATCTGCTTTAATTAATTATTCTGTTACTGATGATATGTTAACAGATTTAGAATTAGATAATTTATATAGAATCACTAAAAATAGTGATAATGAAGTAGAAATGATTGATTATAACCCTGTAGCAGTAAATAAATTTCTTAATAAAGTAACAAATTCTATTCAAGATGGATTATTTAAAATGGAAAAAGGCGATTTAACAATAATAGGTAAGGGCTTTAATGATGATGGAACAATATTTTATATTCCTTTTGGTTCTATTACATCAAATCCTATATTTAATAATTTAGGACCTAAAATACCTGTTAGAATTAAAACAATAGGATCTATTTTATCTAATGTTGATGTTAAAATAAAAGAATATGGTATAAATAATTGTTTAATAGAAATGAATTTAGTAATAGAAATAAAACAACAAATAATGTTACCTCTTATTAGTAAGAAAATAAAAATAGTAAATGATATTCCTATTTCATATAAAGTAATAAATGGTAAAATACCTGAATATTATAGTGGTTCATTATCTAAAGGTTCTAATATTTATAGTATTCCTATTGAATAAAATATTAATTTTTGATATATTAAAAACAAGGAAGGTAATTATTATGAAGATAAAAATAAATGGTATAGAATATATAGTAGAAAAAGATAATGATAAAATAATAGATATAGATTTATTAGAAGAAATGGTTACTGATTATTTTAATAATTATGATTATATTTTTGGAGATATTGCTTATGATAAATTAAGATTAAAAGGATTTTATGATAGTAATAATAAATTAAAAAATAAAATAAATGATATTAAATTATTAGATAATTATATAAAAGATTATTGTGCTTATGGGTGTAAATGGTTTTTAATAAAAAAAGTTAAATAAAAAAAGCAAAACTTTGCTTTTTTTATTTTATATAAATTAATTTATCATATTCAACTTTTTTATCTAAAAAACCTGCTTCAATTACAATATTTTGTAAATGATCAAAACTTTCTTTAGTAAAGGTTGTTGTTGTAGGCCAAGTATCGTTTTTCTTATATCTATCTATTGCACTAGTTAAATCATTAAGTGATGTATCGGGAAAGAATTTTAATACATTTTCTGCAATTGTTTTTGAATCATTTTCGTGGACATAATTAAGTCCTTTTAAAATGGCATTAGTAAAGCCTTTTATAATTTCTTTATTATTTTCAATATAACTTGTACGAGCATTAAATGCTGTATAAGGTACAATTCCACCAACAGTTCCTAAACTTTCTACAATGTAACCATAACCTTCGTTAACTATTTTGGTAGCTTGTGGTTCAAATAGTGCAACAAAATCTCCGTTTCCTCCAATAAAAGAACTTGCCATTGAGTTAAATGCTATTGAAGTATCAATTGTTAAATCTTTTTTAGGATCAATATTATTTTGTTTTAAAGCATATTCTAAAGTCATTTCAGGCATACCACCAAGGCGACCTCCAATTATTTTTTTACCTTTTAAATCATTCAAAGTAAAATTATTTATTTTTTCTCTTGCTACAATAAAAGAACCATCTTTTTGTGTAACCTGTGCGAATGTTTTAATATAATCTTTTTCGCCACTGTTATATATGTATATTGTAGCTTCACTTCCTGATAAACCTATTTGGGCATCATTTGATAATACAGCAGCCATAACATTATCAGCTCCAGGTGTTAATAAAAGTTCTATTTCAATATTTTCTTCTTCAAAATATCCATTTGCTATTGCACTATAAAATGGAGAATAGAACAAACTATGAGTGACTTCAGCAACAGTTATTTTATTTAAAGAAGAAGTTTTTTGTTTATTATTTTCAATAAAATATAAACAAGCAAAAAATAATATAATACAAATACTAACTATTAAAGTTAAATGTTTTTTCATGAAATTTTCCTCCTAAGTCATTATATGAAATTTAAGAAATATTGTTCTTTTTAAATTTAGACTATTGCTATATTTGGACTTCAATAAAATTTCATAAAATATTATGAAAGGAGATAACATGAGCAATTGTATAAATAATAATGATTCAAAAAAGCCAATTGTTATATGTGGAGCAAGAGGACCTCGTGGAGCAAGAGGGCCTATTGGACCACCAGGTCCTGCAGGAGTTAATATAATTCGTGCAGCTTATATGGTAACATATAACGATGATACAAGTGCAGATGGTATTGCGGTAGAATCTCTTGGAAGATTACCAATTGATAGAATGGAACTTGATCCAACAAACTTAATAACATTAGATACAAATGAAGAAACAATTAAATTTAATACAGCAGGGCATTATAAAATAGAATTTAAAATATCAGCTTATCCATCTGTTAACGGAGTGGATTTTGATCCTACAACAGATATTGTTTCAGTAGGATTTAGACAATTAGATACTGATAATGTTTATGTAGGAACAGGAGAATGGGTATTTAATGGGGAAGCAGTTGAATTATCTGCAACAGGAATAATAGTAGTTACTGATACTAATGCTTTATATGAACTTGTTAATTTAGGTCCATCTACGATATATTTAAATACACCTAGTATCAAAGATATTAAATCAAAGTCTTATTTTAGTAATTCACTTGTTACACTAGTAGTAACCTACTTAGGAATTTAAGAAATAAATAAAAATATTAGTAAAAAATTTTACTAATGTTTTTTTTATTATAATAATATGTTATACTTATATTATAATAAAAAATATCAAAATTCTGGAAGATTGATCAGTTATAAAAATAAATTAGGAGAGTAATTATGAATGAAAATATTATAAATAATGTTACAAGATTAAAGGCTGCCCTTCATTATGAAATAAAAAAATATAATGAAATGGAAAATGAAATAGATTTAATTTCAAATAATATTTCTTGTATAATGGATATAATAAAAAACTTAAAAACTTCTTCATATCAAGAATTATATGATTATACTTCAATTATTTATTTAGTTCTTAATATTATATATGAAGAAAACACATCAAAGATTATCTATAATAGAGTATATAAAATAGCATATAATCTTATAAATGCTAAAAAGAATAATCTTGATGAATTAGAAATAAAATATAAATTAGAGTTAGAAAAAATGATAAATTATTTTGAAAATGAATTAGTAGAGTTATCATCAAAACAAAGTGATTTAATTAATACTTTAAAAACTAGTAGAAAAAATGAATATATAAATTTATTAAGAAAGATAAAATATAGAGAGTATATAACAAAACAAGATTTTATATCAATCGAACAATTTTTAGAAAATAAAAGTGTTCCTGAAAAAGATCAAATATTAATATTTAATCAAATAGAATTTAATAATTTTATACTAAAAAAAGATAATGGAAATATTTCAAAAAATAGTTTCTTTGATTATAATACAATACCTTTTATGTTAAATTTAGGGTTTGAAAAATTTGATATAACATATATAAGTGATAAAGGTACAAGAAATAGGGTAGAACAAGAAAGTAAGAATATTATAAATATTTTAGAAAGTGATATAGATATTAATTCATTTTTGGAATATTTACCTACAATTGAAAGTGATGAATATTCTTATGAAGAAGTATTATGTATCTTACAAATAGTTATAAATCATTTTCAAGTTGAATTGTTAGAAACAGTTAATTTGATTGGTGATAAAGATAATTTTAAAAATTATCGAAATTTAATTAAACAAGAATTTAATAATTATTTAAATATTGTAACAGTTTTACAACAATATTATAACGATGAAGAGAAAAAATATAATGATAAGTTTGATAAAATAGATGAAAAAGAAGAAAAAAATCATATATTTTATGCTTTTAGAAATGAAGATAAATCTTATTTAGAATATGATTTAGAAAGCCTTAATCCTCATTATTTAGAAAAAGTAAATCGTTTAATTAATAGATTAAAATTAGGAGAACTTTCAAGAGGAGAAGTAAAAGGTTTAAAGTCAAATAATATATTAAAAAAACAACTTGAATTAAGAGATGATCAAGTAAGAGTAATATTTTATCCTTTAACTGATAATAACTATATAATCGTAGGAGTTTTAACAAAGAAAAAAGATAATGATAATGATGGTTATTCTAAAATGGCTTTTAGAAATAAAGAAATAGATATATCAACAGAAGAAAAGTATATTAAAGAACAAGAAAGAAGTAAAGAAGTAGAAGAAAGATATACAAAATTTATTGAAGATAAAAAAAGAAAAGGTACTTCAAGGTAAAATAAAGACAAGTTTTAATATTTGTCTTTTTTTCGACAAAAAACTTATCTTTTCTATGATTTAATTTTAATGAAAGAGGTTAAATATGTTAGATATAGATATGAGATTTAAACAAGGTATTCTTTTTATAAGATTAAATGGTATCTTAAATGGAGATACATGTATGAAATTAGAAGAAAGTATTTCTACTTTAATCGAAGATAATGGTATAAAATATGTTTTATTTAATTTAAATAATTTAGATTATATTGATAAATATGGAATTAATTTAATATTAAAAAATTATATTAATATAACAAATAACAATGGTAATTTAATAATATGTGGTATTGAAAAGTTATTTACTTATACAAATAGTATAACAAATAATTTATATCAAGTTCATGATGAAGATAAAGTATTTGAACTTATAAACATATGAAAGGAAATTTTATGGAAGATATAATATTAAAATATGAAAAACTTATTTGGTCTATTGTTAATAAATATAAATCTTATTTTGATAAAGATGATTTATTTCAGGTTGGGGTAATTGGTCTTATTAATGCTTATAAAAATTATGATAAGAAACAAAATACTAAATTTTCTAGTTATGCTTATTTTTATATATTTGGAGAAATAAAAAAATATATTAGTGAAAGTTATCTTTTTAAAGTTAGTAAAGAACTTGTTAAAATAAATACTTTAGTAGAAAAAGCAAAAGTATTATTATCTCAAAAGTTACAAAGAGAACCTAGTTATTTTGAAATAGCTTTATATTTAGAAATTGATGAAGAAAAAATACTTGAGGCCAAAGAAGCAACATCTTTAGTGGAAAGTTTAGATTATAAAGAAGAAGATGAATTTTCATTATATGAAAATATTAATACTTCATATAATGAAAAGATGATAAGTCCTGAAATACTTGATTTAAAAAAAGGAATTGAATCTTTAGATGAGTTTTCGAAAGAACTTATTAATAATAGATATAATTTAGATAAAACGCAAAGCGAAACTGCAAAAAGTATGAATGTTACACAGGTAATGGTATCAAGAAAAGAAAAAGAAATACTAAAAAGGTTAAGAACTAGACTTTCTTAATCTTTTACTTTATAATAAATAATGTTAAATATTTAGTAATGGAGTGATATTATGTTAAAAACAGTTAATTTAGGTCTTAGATTTAATACAAGAACGCTTTTTAGTGATGTTAATCTTGAATTCAAAGATGATAATTGTTATGGAATAATTGGTGCTAATGGTGCAGGAAAAAGTACTTTTTTAAAACTGTTAAGTGGTGAAATAGATTCTACTAGTGGGGAAGTAATTTTAGGTAAAAATGAAAGATTATCTGTTTTAAAACAAAATCATAATGAATTTAATGACTTAACTGTTTTAGAAACAGTAATTATGGGTAATTCTAAATTATATAAAATAATGAAAGAAAAAGATGCTTTATATAGTAAAGAAGATTTTACAATGGAAGATGGAATGAAAGTGGCAGAACTAGAAGAAGAATTTGGAAGATTAAATGGATATCAAGCTGAAAGTGATGCTGCGGTACTTCTTTTAGGTTTGGGAATAAAAGAAGATTTACTTTATAAAAAAATGGAAGAGTTAAAAGAAAGTATTAAAGTAAAAGTTTTACTTGCAAGTGCTTTATTTGGTGAACCAGATATTTTACTTCTTGATGAACCTACAAATGGTCTTGATGCTAAAAGTATTATGTGGTTAGAAGAATTTTTAATAAACTTTAAAAATACTGTTTTAGTAGTATCACATGATAGACATTTTTTAAATAAAGTTTGTACGCATATGTTAGATATAGATTATGAAAAAATAACTCTTTTTGTAGGTAATTATGATTTTTGGTATCAATCTAGTAATTTAATAAAAGAACAATTAAAACAGGAAAATAAGAAAAAAGAAGAAAAAATAAAAGAACTTGAAGATTTTATTAGAAGATTTAGTGCTAACGCTTCTAAATCTAAACAAGCTACTTCAAGAAAAAAATCATTAGAAAAAATAAAATTAGAAGATATAAAACCTTCAAGTAGAAAGTATCCTTATATTAATTTTGAAATAGAAAAAGAGCTTGGTAAAGAAGTTGTTTATTTAGATAATATAAGTTATTTTGAAGATGATAAACCTATTATAAAAGATTTAACTTTAACAATAAGACCATTTGATAAAATAGCATTAATTGGTAATAATTCTAAAGCTAATAGTATTTTACTTGATATAATAAGTGGTAAAAAACTTCCTACAAAAGGGAAAGTATCTTATGGTTCAACAGTTAAATTATCTTATTTTGAAAAAAATAATGATTATTATTTTAATGAAGATATAAGTTTATATGAATGGTTAAGAAATTTCTCTTCAAATAAGGAAGAAACTTTTGTAAGAGGATTTTTAGGAAGAATGTTATTTTCTGGTGATGAAAGTTTAAAAAGTGTTAAAGTTTTATCAGGAGGAGAAAAAGTAAGAAGTATGTTATCTAAAATAATGATGGAAAAACCTAATGTTTTACTTCTTGATGAACCAACAAATCATTTAGATATAGAAAGTATAACTTCTCTTGATGAAGGTATGAAGAAGTTTAAGGGAGCAATTGTATTTACAACATATGACCAAGAATTAATTGAAAGTGTAAGTAATAGACTTATTGAAATAAAAAAAGATGGAAGTCATATGGATAGACAAATTACTTATCAAGAATATACATTAAAATATGGAATAGAAGAAGAATAATTTTTTCTTTTCTTTTATATTATAATATTGTATAATGATATTATTACAATGATAAAGGAGTTTTCTTATGGGTATAAAAATAATATTTTTATTATTTATCTTTTATTCTTTTTTAGGATGGTTAATGGAAGTAACATGTAAATTAATTCAATATAAAAGATTTATTAACAGAGGTTTTTTAATGGGACCAATATGTCCTATATACGGACATGGTGCAATAATAATGCTTATTTTATTAAAAGATTTTGCAAGTAATCCATTTATTTTATTTGTAATGTCAATGCTTGTATGTACTACCCTTGAATATTTAACAAGTTATTTTATGGAAAAATTGTTTTCTGCTAGATGGTGGGATTATAGTAATAAAAAGTTTAATATAAATGGTAGAGTATGTTTAAGAAATACACTTTGTTTTGGAATATTAGCTATTGTTCTTGTATATTTTTTAAATCCATTTATTCTTACTTATATAGAAAAGATAACAGAACCATTTTTAAGTATATTATTTTATACTTTACTCGTGGTATATATAATAGATAATATAATATCTTACAATATTATTAATAACTTTAGTTCTACTATTAAAAAATCTAATTATGATAATACAGAAGAAGTTACTAAATATGTAAAAGATGTATTTTTAAAAAAGAATTATTTATCTAAAAGACTTATATATGCTTATCCTAATTTTCAAACTAGAGTAAGAAGAAAACTAGCTAAGATAAAAGAAGCACTTGGTGAATAAATGTCAAATATAAGTGTTAAGTATTTGACATTTTAATTTGGAATAAATAAATATTTATGATAAAATAATTATGATGAGGGTGATTTAAATGACTAAGAAATATGATGAAAGTAGTATTAAAATACTTGAAGGACTTGAAGCAGTAAGAAAAAGACCTGGTATGTATATAGGATCTACTGATAAAAGAGGACTTCATCATTTAGTATGGGAAATAGTAGATAACTCAATAGATGAAGTAATAAATGGTTATGGAAATTATATAAAAGTAGTTTTACATGAAGATAAAAGTATTTCTGTAGAAGATCATGGACGTGGGGTTCCAACGGGAATGCATGCAAGTGGAAAACCAACACCAGAAGTTATTTATACAGTGTTACATGCTGGTGGTAAGTTTGAAACAGATGGTTATAAAGTATCTGGGGGACTTCATGGCGTAGGTGGTTCTGTTGTTAATGCTTTATCAAAATGGATGGAAGTAACTATTAAAAGAGATGGTTATGAATATTATATAAGATTTGAAGATGGTGGAAAAGTTAAAGTTCCATTAAAAAAACTTGGAACAACTTCAAAAACAGGAACAACAGTTAGATTTTTACCAGATGATACTATTTTTTCAAGTATTAACTTTTCATATACAACTATTGCCGAAAGAATGCAAGAAAGTGCCTTTTTAATAAAAGGGTTAACAATTGATGTAGTAGATTTAGTAGATAAAAAAGAATGCTCTTTTCATTATGATGATGGTTTAGTATCATTTGTTGAAATGATTAATGAAAATAAAACACCATTAAATAAAGTGTTTAGTTTTACAGGAACAAAACAAAATATTGAAGTTGACATTGCACTTCAATATACAGATAGTTATAATGAAAACATTGTATCTTTTGTAAATAATGTTAAAACAATTGATGGAGGAAGTCATGAAGTAGGATTTAGAACTGCTATTACAAAAGTATTTAATGATTATGCTAAAAAAAATGGTTATCTAAAAGGAAAAGATACTTCTTTTGATGGAAGTGATGTTAGGGAAGGATTAACTGCTATTATATCTTTAAAAATCCCAGAAAATCTTTTACAATTTGAAGGACAAACTAAATCAAAATTAGGTACTCCTCAAGCAAGAACAGTTGTTGAAAGTATTGTTACAGAAAAAATGACTTTCTTTCTTGAAGAAAATAAAAAAGTAGCAGAAGATATAATTGATAAATCTTTAAAAAGTAAATTAGCAAGAGAAGCAGCAAGAAAAGCAAGAGAAGAAGTAAGAAAAGGAAAAACAAAGAAAAAAGAACAATTATTAAGTGATAAATTAACTCCTGCAAGTGGAAAAGATAAAACAAAAAATGAATTATTTTTAGTCGAAGGAGATTCAGCAGGTGGTAGTGCTAAAGGTGGAAGAGATAGAAAGTTTCAAGCAATATTACCACTTCGTGGAAAGGTTCTTAATACAGAAAAAGCTAAATTAGATGATATCTTTAAAAATGAAGAAATAAACACAATGATTTACACAATTGGGGCAGGTTATGGAAGTAACTTTATCGAAGAAGATATGCAATATGATAAAATAATAATAATGACCGATGCTGATGATGATGGAGCACATATTCAATGCTTACTTTTAACATTCTTTTATAAATACATGAGACCTTTAATAGAAAAAGGACATTTATATATAGCAATGCCTCCTTTATTTAAAATAACTTCAGGAAAAGAAACAAAATATGCATATACAACAGATGAATTAAAAGATATGACTAAATCTTTAAATAAATATGAAATTCAAAGATATAAAGGATTAGGTGAAATGAATGCAGTTCAACTTTTGGAAACAACAATGGATCCTAAAACAAGAACGCTTATAAGAGTAACAATTGAAGATGCTGCTTTAGCAGAAAAACGTGTTAATGTTTTGATGGGAGATAAAGTAGAACCTAGAAAAGAATGGATTGAAGAAAATGTAGAGTTTTCTATGGAAGATGATTATAAGATAAATTAAAAAATATTTACTTTAAGTAAGTATTTTTTTATTAATTGCAATGAAGAAAATTATTTATAAAAAGTTTGTTAAAATTTATAAAAAATATTGACAACCTGGGGGGGGTGTTTTATATAATTAATTTATAAAGTTAATAAAATAAGGTGTTAATGTTATGAAAAATTTTATAAAGTTTTTAAAAATGGATGTAAAAATAATAAATAGTTATTTTTTACTTGCAGTTATTTTTATAATTTTAATTAGTATAGGATATTCAAGTTATGCATTATTTAGTTTTACAAAAACAAGTAGTAATGTAATCGAAGGAAAAGTAGGTAAAATAAATTATACAACTAACTTTGAATATACAGGAGAATGTACTACATATATAGCAAAATCAGATGGTTATTATAATTTAGAAGTATGGGGAGCACAAGGAGGAAATTATAATACAACATATGTTGGAGGTCTAGGAGGATATTCAAAAGGAATAGTACATCTAACAAAAGGAACAACATTATATGTGTGTGTAGGAGGACAACCACAAACAGTAACAACAGCATCAGTAGCAGTACCTGGAGGATTTAATGGTGGAGGAAATGGATTTAATAGAGCATATTCAGGAACATATACTTACGGACAAGCTGGTGGTGGCGCAACAGATATAAGAATAGGACAAAATAGTTTATATGCAAGAGTAATTGTAGCAGGAGGAGGATCAGGAAGTAATAATAGAATATCAGGCTATGCAGGTGGTGGACTAAGTGGAGTAACAGGACAGTCAGGCTATGCCGGAACTCAAACATCAGCAGGAACAGGAGGAAGCTTCGGACAAGGAGGTTCAGCAACAACTTCAGGAAGTAATTATAGATATGGAGCATCAGGTGGAGGAGGAGGCTTCTACGGTGGTGGTGCCATAGCATCATATTCAGACTCAACAAACTATGATAAATATACAGGAGGAGGAAGTGGATATGTTTATACATCATCAACAGCAAGTAGTTATCCATCAGGATGTCTATTAAATAGTAATAACTATTTATTAAAAGCATCAACAACCGAAGGAATAAATACAGGAAATGGAAAAGCTACAATAACATATATAGGAAAAGAATTAGATTTTGTAGGTGCAAATACTTTAATAAAATTAACAAATAATCAAAATGAAAGTGGATTATATACAATAACACATCCTGCTGATAATACACTTCAAATAGGAAATGATAAAGATATAACAGAATATAGATACAGGGGAGCAAGTCCAAAAAACTATGTAAAATTTAATAATGAAACATGGAGAATAATAGGAGTGTTCAAAGCAGATGATGGAACAGGTAAGATAGAAAATAGAATAAAAATAATAAAAGATCAAAGTATAGGAGAATATAAATGGGACACAAGTGGTTCAAGTAATTGGGCTAGACCAGCAACATTAAATACAGAACTTAATACAACATATCTAAATAGTTTAGATAGTACATCAAAAAATATGATATCTAATACAAAATATTATTTAGGAGGTAAGAAAACTACATGGAATGATGGATATGCAGATACACCATTACAATTTTATTCATATGAAAGAAAAACACAAAATACAATAAGTAATGAGTTTTACAATGGAACAAATTCAAATAGTTGGGTTGGAAAAGTAGCATTAATGTATTTAAGTGATTATGGATATGCAAGTAGTAATTGTGAAAATAAAATGTTATATAGCACAAAATCATCATCAGATGATTTAAGAACATGTAATGGTACAAATTGGTTATTTAACAATGCTACTCAATGGTTATTGCCTCAGCGTGCCAGCGACAGTTACCATACGTTTGGTGTCGTTTCGGATGGTCGTGTCAACGACATCGATGTCAGCGACGACCTGTTTGGCGTTCGGCCAGTTTTATATCTAATATCTTCTGCACAAATCACCGGAGGAAATGGAACTTCAAGTTCACCATATACACTTGGGTTATAAAATATAAATTAACTTTAAAAACTAAATGTTTTTGAAGTTTTTTTGTAAAAAAGTGTAAACAAAGTTGCTATATTTATACTTTATTTATATAATTAAATTATAAACAATAGAAAAGAGGATTTGCGTATGAAAAAAACAAAAAAAATTATAACTATTTTGATGCTTATTTCAATGATAAGTAGTTTTCTATCTCCTTTATGTGTTAATGCTTTAACAAGTGGAGATGTTTATAATTATATAACTAATACTAAAACTACTTATAATAATTTAAAAACAAAATTAGAAGTAAGTAAAAATGAGACAAAATATATAGATGATGAAACATTTAAATTTGCTATTGACTTAATAGAAAAAAATGTTGAAAATGATAATAATACATTAAATGAAAATGAATTATTATTAGATAATAAAGTATCTTTAAAAAGTCTTATTGAAACTTATTTTAATGAAAAATTAGAAGAATATAATCTTAATTTTTCAAGTGATATTTTACTTGATGTTAATATTTTAGAAGATATTAAATATACTAAAGATGAAGTAGAGTATACATTATTAACTAAAGATGAAATATCTAATGTTTTAATTAATAATTATTTTAAAACATTAAATGATAATATCGTAGCATATAATAGTTTTTATAATGATAAAATAACAGAATATGAAACAGTCTATAATAATTTAAAAACAAAAAAAGAAAATACAATATTGTATATTAATAATTTAATAAATGATAGTAAAACATATAAAGATAATGAATTACTATTAGGTAATAATCCTAATATGGAAGTAGATAATGAAGATGCAATAACATTACTTAAAGAAAAAATAAGTTATTTAGAAAGTATTGTATTTACTATTGATAATTATAAACAATTAGATAGTAAAATAGATGATATTAAAAATGATGCTAATCGCATTTATAACACATTTAAATCAAATAATAAAGATTATATAGCATTAGGATTAGATGTATTATTAAATGATTTAAATAATAAGTATAATTTAGTTGATACAACTATAGATAAAACTAATTATTATAATTTAAATAATATTTCAGTTTTAAAAGATGTTGTAGATAATGAAAATAATTTAGTTTTACTTAATGCTAAAATTGAAGCATATTTAGAAAGAAGACCTAGTGATACAGCTACAATTAATACATTGCTTTCTAATATAAATGAAAAAAGAAATGAATTAAATAAAGAATTAGCTATTAAATATCTTGAAGAAATGATAGATAATAATGATTTAACTGAAGAAGATAATATTGATAAATTATATGAATTATTACCTTTAACTTATATTAATAAAGAAATAAAAGAAAGAATATATACAATTAAATTAAGTTTTTATGATATGGATATTGAAAATGAAGATATAACATTTGAAATAAAAGGAAAATATTTTATTATAGATACATTAATTGAAATAACAAAAGAAGTTTTAGAGCAAAATATAATATATAGAAATTTATATGAAATAGATGATGATGGTAAATTTGAAATATCAATATATGATAAAAATAATGTGTTAATCCGTACTTATGAAATTATTATAAGAGGGGATTTAAATAATGATTTTATTCTTGATAATAGTGATATAAATTTATTTAGAGATAAATTATTAAAAAATGATGAATTAGATGAAGTTGATTTATTTAAATTAGATTTTAATGGTGATTTAGAAGTTGATTTTGAAGATTTAATGATAGCAAATAATAAAGTTAATGGTTCGGAAGTTGATGTTACTACTACTGCAAATTATGTTATTACAACAACAAAAGAAGATAATAAAATATATTATACAATTACTTTAAAAACAGATAATGTAGTAACTGGTATATTATTTGATATAAATATATCTAATAATTTAGATTTTGATAGTATTACATATTTAAATGATAAATTAAAAGTTAATGATATTACTAATCCTACTAGAATAATAGGATTAGAAGATTTTATAAATGATGAAAAATTAATTACTCTTTGTTATGAAGATACTAAAGATATGAAAGAAGATAGTATATTTAGTATGGTTGATGTTATTTCTTATTTAAGTAATAAAGAAAAGATTAATATAAAAGAAATATCAAATGTAATACCTAAAAAAGTAGTTAATGTTGAATTACCAAAAGAAGAAGAAGCAAAAGTTATTTATGTAGATAATAGTATAAATGATGATAGTAATAATTCGAGTAATAATCCTTCTAAAACTCCAGCAAATGATAATAGACAAGATGATAATAAGAATATAGAAGATAATAAGGAAAATGAAGAAAATTTATTACCAAGCATTCTTAAAATAGCATTAATTGTACTTTTAGGAACATTAATAGTTTATTTTATGAATAGAAATGAAAAAGAAGAAGAATTAAATTTTGATGAAGAAAAAGATAAAACAAATCAAAAAGAAAATAAATAAAGATATAAAAACTAGATAGGTTTATTCCTTATCTAGTTCTTTTTTTGCTTTATCGATTTCTTTTTTTAAATCTTTTTCTACTTCTTTAATACTTTTAGTTTTATCTTCTTTTTCTAAGACTAATTTTTTATTTACTTTTTTGACTTCTTTAGTCCATTCAAGATTATTATCTTTTTTCGTTTTATTAGATTTTATATCATCATTTAAAATAGTTTTTTCTTTATCTTTTTTCTTATGTTTTTTATTTTTGGAAGCTGCAACAACTATTATTAATATTCCAAATAAAACAGCTAATCCTGACATAATGTAAACTAAATATTTAGTTTCTTCTAATTTTTCTTCATATAATTTAATTAAATCTTTATTAAATATTTGAATTGTCCCTTCATTTTCTTCATACATATAAAGATTAGTAGTAGACGACTCAATATTTGTAGCATAGAATAAATAATAATTATTAGTCAATTTATAAACTGTTATTTCGTTATTATTTATTTCTTTTATTTCACTTTTTAAATTATCTACTTTTTTATCAATAATATTTACTTTTACTTTATTAAATATTATTTCTTGATATAAAGTATAAGTATTATCTTCTTCGTTATAAATATATAAATTAGTATTTCCATCATTATCTTTTAAACCAATTAAAGTATAATTAGTAGTTTCATTATATAATGCAGGTATTTTAGTATCATTAATAGTTATTTCTTTATTAGTAAATAATCCTGATTCTGGGATTTTTAAACTTGATTTTCTTTTTATGATAGTATAAGTATTATCATTTATTTTAACTTCGATAGGGTTTTCATCTAAAACAGTTACTTTAATTGTATAAGTTTTTTTAGTTCCTTTTTGACTTGTAACAATTATATCAAATTTATTTTCTCCCTCGCTAACTTTAAATTTACCAGTTCCAACAATATTAGCAGTTGAGTCTTCTTTTGTAGCATTAATAGTTATTTCTTCAACCGAAGAGGGGACTTTAACAGTGTAAGTTAAAGTATCTTTATTAAATGTTTGCTCTAAATTATAACCTGTAATAGTTAGACTTTTTAAATTATTATTTGTTGAATAAGTAACAGGTTTTGTAGGTTCAGGATTTTTAATTGTAACAGCAGTAGGATCAACAGTAGTTGTAATAGGCTTTTCTGTATCTATTGATAATATTGAATAAGATTTTACAGATATTCTTGAGTATCCTGTTGCGATAGCTTTAAATGTAAATGTTTTAGCACTTAGTGTACTAAAAGCATTATAAGCACAATATCCATCATGGCAAGATGCAGTATCGTGTTCACTTATTAATTTTATCTTTGATGAATCATAATCAAGTGTATACTCACATAAACCTATTTTTTCACTTGTTTTACTTACACATTTAACTGTTACTGTAAATGTACTACCTGGACTAGGTTTTTTATTTGATGTATATATGTCATAATAGCCACTTGCTGCTTTAACATTTAAAATGGGCATTATAAATAACCCTAAAAATAAATATATAATTTTTTTCTTCATAATTTTCCTCCTTTATTTTAATGTAATATATTTTAATATATGTTTTTGAATTCTAAGCATATCAACAGGACTAACATTGTTATCATAGTTTGTATCACATGCTTCATAATATTCGTCTTTTAATGTAGTATATTTTAATATATGTTTTTGAATTCTAAGTAAGTCAACTGCAGTTATTTTACCATCACCATTTGTATCTCCTTTAATAACAATAGTATAAGTTTTTTCATATGAATTATTTTTAATAATTAACTTATCTCCTGTTTTTAAAATACTATTATTTGGAGTGTTATCTTTATTTGTAATAGTTATATTAACATCAGTATTAGCTTGTTTTATAAGATTAATAAGATATGAAACATTTTTATTTTCACCAATACCACTTATATATAAATCATTAATTTTTACATCTACATTTTTTAAGATATCTTCAATAGGCAAGTCATCACTTGTTTCATTATCTTTTCTTATTAGTTTTACTTTATATGTTTTTTTATTTCCTGTTTCACTTGTAACTATAATTTCAATTATTTTTTCTTTTTCTTCTTTAGCAAGTGTTACTTCACCAGTTCCACTTATTGTAGCTTTAGAAGATTTTGCTGTTGCAGTAACAGTAACTTTATCTAAATTTGAATTAATATAAATTTCATATTCAACAACATCACTATCAAAATTTTGAAGTTTTTCATTATTTATGGAAATTGATGTTAAATTATTATCATTATCACCAATGATAGGGTGAGTTGTAAATTCTTTAGGCATATCTTTATATACAGGTATTATAAAGGTAAATTCTTCATTTGTTAGTTTTAGTTTATCAATATATGTATTATAAGAATTTAATGCTTCGCTAGCTGGAGCAATTATATTAGCCATGTATTGATGTGTATAAGAAGGGAAGTGGGCTTTATCACTTGTATTGAATTTTTGATAATATAATGTATTTTGATTATTATTTATATATGCTGTAGCAATAAATTTACCACCATAAACAATAGCTTTTTCTCTTGTATCCCATGGTGTTCCCTCATAACTATCAACAAGTCCTGCTGCAACAGCAATACCACGTGTTACAGCACTACTTGTATAATTATCTTGATAAGCACCAATATTATAAAAGTTGTAAAAACCATCTAAGTTATTTGATCTATATTTTAGACCACCAGTTGAAGTGGCTGTTCCTGTTATCGCAGCATAACTACTGTTACTTCCACCTTCTTGAATAGTCCTAGCGGCTAAGTGAATTGGACTAGCTCCATAAGTTCCTGCTTTTAAATAATAATTAATATATTCATCATTTGCTAAGTAACTACTTCCAAACATGTTTTTTAAAATAACATTATAATTTTTATAATCTTTATCATAATTTAACTTTTCAAAAACAAAGATATTTTTTTCTGTTAAATAATTTCTTGGATCAAGAAAAAATGCATTAACTGGATTACTTGCTGTATACCAATTAGGATTTTCTCTTATTGTATTTGATGCTCTATAGGCACTTTCATTTGTTTGAAGAGCATTTTTGTTAGCTTCACCATTTACAACTGTTGTAAAACTTTTATTAACTAAATCAGCTTCAAAAATAAAGTTTGGATATTTTTTATGTAAATAAGTTAAAAAAGGAATATAACTATCAGGAAAACCTTTTTCTTTTAATACTTTAGCGTATTCTTCATCAGTTGTCGTAATATCTTCATATTTACTAATTAGTTTTGAATAAACATAACCTGTTCTTCCATTATAATAACTTATCTTAGACCAATTACCACTTTTTTGAATTACATTTACTTCAGTTCCTAAATAAATTCTGTCAATTGATGTTCCCCCAGGAGTAGATCTAACTGTAGCATAGTCTTCATTTATTCTTGTCCCATATTTTGTATTTGTATAATATAAATCATATTTAGTAACATTAAGTAATTCACCACACATATAATTATTTGTGTTATTATTAAAATATACTTGATACCAATAAGCACATTCTTTTTGTTCTTTGATATCACTATTAATAAATTTTTTATCACTAACTAAAGTAACACTTTTACCATATGCTAAAAAACCGGTTTTATTGTAATTTGTACCCGCGCCACTTCTTATATTAACACCATCTTTATCAATTACTGTACCAATGATAGTGGAAGCAAATACATTTTGCATAATTAATATATTAATTAATATAAATAAATATAAAAATCTTTTCTTTAACATAATTACCTCCTTATTATCATATATAAGTAATTATATCAAAAATAACCAATTTTAGATATAGTATATAATTTTTTTTACAAATATTTTACATTAACATGACATAAAATTTAATATAAAACTACTTGCTATAAAGAAAAAGTAATGTTATAATTAATTTGTTCTTATTTGGGGCTATAGCCAAGCGGTAAGGCACGGGTCTGCAACACCCTCATCACCAGTTCAAATCTGGTTAGCCCCTCCAAATAGATTATTTAAGTATCGATTTTTAACATTGATACTTTTTTTATTAATTTTAGGCGTATTTAAAAAAGCAATATGATATACTTATATAAAGGAGAATATATATGAAAAAAATATTAATTTTATTTGTAACTATTATAAGTTTATTTTTAATAACAGGATGTGACACTAACAAAGAAAAAGATAAAACATACACCAACAAATATGAATGTTCAAGAAAAGAAAGTTTTACAACTAATCAAGTTTATTACATAACTAAAATAGAAAACTTAAATGAAATAGATAATGGAAAAACTGCTGTTGAAGTAGAATTTACTAGATCTTATGATTTTGATACTAAAGGGGATACATTACTAGCATATTATGATATAACAACATATAACTATCTTGTAGATTATGATATGAATGCTTTAAAAACATATTTTGAAAAAACTTGTAAAACTATAGATAAAGATACTTATAAAAGTTGTAATGTTAGTTTAAATGATAAAGTTATTACTGTAATATCACAAGTAGATTTAGATTCCAAAACAAGTAAAGAATATTTATCTACGGTTTCTTTAGATACAATTAAACAAAACTATAATGAATCACCATATACTTGTAAATAAACTTCCATTTTGGAAGTTTTTTTGACAAATAAGTATATTTGTGTTATAATAACGAACAAAAAAGGGGTGGGGTTTTGTATGATATTAGAAATATACTTAAATGGTAAAGCTAATAATTTCTTTGAAGTTGATAAAAAATTAAAGGCATTAATTGTAAAAAAAGATGAAAATATTTTAAAAATAATAAAAAAATCATTTGATGAATTTGATGAAATAGTAATAAATTCTTGCAAAGAAAGTAATTTTAATCAAATTAGTATGTTATTTAGTAGTAATAAGAAAATAATAATTGATAGTGAAAATGTATCATATTCAACTTTACAAAAATTAAAAGAAGAATTTGGTAATAAATTTTATGTAAGAAGTAAATATAATTTATATGAAGATGTTTTAGTAGATGAATATTTTGAAACAATGGATAAACTATATAAAATTAAAGAAGAAATAGAAACATATAATTTATCACCTTTAGAAAAAATAATATATATTTATGATTTAGTAAAAGAAAGAATATATAAAAAATCTTCTTTATCTGAAGCTTATTCAAGAGATTTAACTAAAGTATTAAAAGAAGATGAAATTGTATGTGTTGGTTATGCTAATATAATGTCTAACTTAGCTAATCTTTTAGGTATAAACACATATGTAAAAAACTATTATAATGAAGAAAAAAACGATGGTCATGCTACAGTTGGTGTTTATTTAAGTGACTTAAAATATAATATTCATGGAGTATTTGAATGTGACCCAACATGGGATAGTAAAAAAAGTATTGAGGATGAAAAGTTTATAAATAATTATGCATGGTGTATGGAAAGTTTTAAAGCAAGTGAAAAAAAGAAAGAATATAAGCTTATTCCTAAAAATGATGATATGTTAGAAAGTATAAAAAAAGCATATCAAGATCTTTTTAATAAAAATATGGTTTATGAAATACTTAAAGGAACTTCTTTTAATATTTTCTATAAAAAAGCAAGTAACTTTTATAAAACAATTGGACTTTTTGATAAAGCAAATGAAGTATTAAATTTAATGGATACTTGTGAAATAGAAAATGCTAATGATATATATAACGATATATTAAATTATTTTAATATAAAAATAGAACCAACTAGTTTTATAAAGGCTTTATACAATGCAAGAAGATTTGAATATTTAAATAATCCAAGTGTTAGAAGATTAACATTTGATGATATAGAAAGATCTATTGTTAATAAGTATAATTTAAATATGATGTCAAGAATAAGCTTTTTACTTGAATATGGTACAGTTGAAAGTATTATTTTTGGAGAAGATAATATTTATATAGATGATGAAATTTCTAAAATAGAAGAAGATAGTTTAAAATTAAGACTTTTATATGATTTAAGAACTATCTTAGAAAATTCTAGTTCAAGTGAGAAATTTAAAAGAATAAGAAATAATAAATAAATTAAATTTTTTAAAAAAATACTCTTGATAAAGGAGTATTTTTGTTGTATAATCTAGTAGTTATTTAAAAAGGTGTGGTAAAGATGGAAAAAATAATAAATGTTGCAATAGTAGCGCATGTTGATGCTGGAAAAAGTACATTAGTAGATGCTTTATTAAGTCAATGTGGAGCATTAAAAACAAGTGAAATGGATGTTCATCAAATAATGGATAGTAATGATCTTGAAAAAGAAAGAGGAATTACAATTTATTCTAAAAATTGTTCAGTTCGTTATAAAGATTATAAAATTAATATTGTAGATACTCCAGGACATGCTGATTTTTCTAGTGAAGTAGAAAGAATTATAAAAACAGTAGATACAGTAGTTTTAATCGTAGATTCTAAAGAAGGACCTATGCCTCAAACAAGGTTTGTTCTTGATAAAGCATTAAAACAAAATTTAAATCCAATTTTATTTATTAATAAAATAGATAAAAAAGATGCAAGAATTGATGATGTTGTTAATATGACATTTGATTTGTTCTGTGAACTTGGTGCGAATGAAAAACAACTTGATTTCCCAATTTGTTATGGCTCTGCTAGAGATGGTATAGCAAAGTATGAAGTAGAAGATGATAATAAGGATATTACACCAATACTTGATACAATTATTAAACATACAAGTTGTTATGAAGGCAATGAACAAGATCCAGTACAAATGCAAATATCAAGTTTAGCTTATGATGATTATTTAGGAAGACTTGGAATAGGTAGAATATCTAAAGGTGTTTTAAAATCAGGTCAAATGGTTGCTATTAGTAAAAATAATGGTGAAGTTGTAAATTCTCGTGTTGGTAAAATCTTTGTTAATGAAGGTATTATAAGAAAAGAAGTAAAAGAAGCAAGATATGGTGAAATTGCTATTGTTCAAACAATTAGTGATATATCAATTGGAGATACAATATGTGATATTAATCATATAAATCCACTTCCTCCGATTATTATTGAAGAACCAACTATGTCAATGAATTTCTTAGTAAATTCAAGTCCTTTTGCAGGTCGTTCAGGTAAATTTTTAACTAATAGACATATTAAAGAAAGATTAGATAGAGAATTAGAAACTAATGTTGGATTAAAAGTAGAAAGTCTAAATGGCGCAGATGGATATAAAGTGTCTGGTCGTGGAGAACTTCATTTATCAGTTTTACTTGAAGAAATGAGAAGAGAAGGATATGAACTTTCTGTATCAAAACCTGTTGTTTTATTTAAGGAAATTGATGGTGTAAAATGTGAACCATTTGAAGAAGTTTTAATTGATTGTCCTAATGATTATGCTGGTACAATTATTCAAGATTTAAATGAAAGAAAAGGTAATATTGTTTCAATAACAAATGATGAAAATTATACACATTTAGTATTTAATTGTCCTACAAGAGGTCTTATTGGTTATAGATCAAGTTTTATAACAAATACTAAGGGTGAAGGAATAATGGTTAGAAGTTTTAAAGATTATGAACCATATGTTGGTCCTATTACAAGAAGAAAAAATGGTGTTTTAGTATCTATGGAAGATGGTAAAACAATGGCATTTAGTTTATATAACTTAAGTGATAGAGGAACTTTAATTGTAGATCCTGCAACAGAAGTATATAAAGGAATGATTGTAGGTATTCATAATAGGGATAATGATTTAAATGTAAACCCATGTAAAAATAAAAACTTAACTAATACAAGAGCAAGTGGTAGTGATGATGCTTTAGTTTTAGTACCACCAAAGAAATTTACTCTTGAAGAAGCATTAGAATTTATCGAAGATGATGAATATGTAGAACTTACTCCTGATGCAATTAGATTAAGAAAGAAAATATTAGATGAAAAAGAAAGATTTAGACAAAATAGATAACTAAGCTTAGGCTTAGTTTTTTTGTGCAATTATACCAAATATAAAAAACTTGTTAAAATTTATAAAAAATATTGACAACCTGGGGGGGGTACTTTATATAATTGATTTATAAAGTTAATAAGGTGTTGATATTATGAAAGAAAATAT
>OLWA01001360.1_pt1 | contig 25408 bp, 24 predicted proteins | sample 1673251 | NCBI WGS metagenome assembly OLWA01 (sample SAMEA3178937, study PRJEB25190) | human gut metagenome | biome: human gut; feature: human-associated habitat; material: faeces | place: Austria | collected 2013 | reverse complement strand
CGTTAGTTTCAATTCCGGTATATTTTTATTATACCACATTGTCTAACAAAAGGGGAGCATTTCAAGTTGAGCCTGTAATGATTAATTCTGCGCTCGTTTCCGCACAAAGCCGCAAACGCTGTTACTGGACTAATATTCCAAATGTAACTCAGCCGGAGGATAAAGGGATTTTATTAAAGGACATTCTTGAAAGTGGAATGGCTTGGCAGGGAAAAACTTATTGTTTGTGCGCTTCATATGCAAAAGCTGCTTATGGTGATTGTTTTAGACATAAGGGACATAGATCAACTATGGTAGCTGAACCGATCGGATGTGCAGTCAGAAGCAGGTATAATAATTCGGGAAAAAGAAGCGAAAAATGTGAAGGCGGTACATTTCCGGCAGTTGAAGCACGTAAGGACGGAAAAGCTAACTGTATGACTACTGTTACTAAAGACAGTATGGTAATACAGCCGGTAAGAATCGGTGATATCGGCAGCAATGCGCAGGGTCAAAGGGTTTATTCGGTCAGAGGTAAGTCTGTAACCATTTCAGCAAACGGCGGAGGCCAAGGAGGCTCTACCGGATTGTATAAAATTGATTTGCCGGATGGAGATTATATAATCAGAAAATTGTCTCCTGTTGAGTGTGAAAGACTTCAGACATTGCCAGATAATTATACTGAAGGAGTGTCAAATACACAAAGGTATAAGCAGCTTGGCAACGGTTGGACTGTTGATGTAATTGCCCATATCTTAAAATTTATAAATTGATTAAAGACCATTTAAGGGGGATTTTTTCTCCTCTTAAATGGTCTTTTTTCTTTTTTGCGTGTCGCATTTTTTGGTTTTGCATGTCGGGCAACATTTTTGCTGAGGGATGCTTGTCTTTTTTTATTCAGTAAGTGAGTCAGCAAGCTGTGAAACGGTTTTGCCGATAACCGGATGTCTTTTGTTCGGAGCAATCTCACGCAGCGGATTCAGCACAAATGAACGCAGATGCATTTCCACATGAGGAATCACCAGTTCATCTGTTTCCATTACAACATCATCATACATTAAAATATCAAGGTCAAGTGTTCTCGGCCCCCAGTGTACAATACGCTCTCTGTGTGCAGACTGTTCAATTTCATGAAGTTTTTCAAGCAGTTCTTCCGGTGTCAGAAGAGTTTTCAGAATCAGACAGGCGTTGAGAAAATCGTCCTGTTCTACTCCGCCATAAGGCTTTGTCACATGATATGAGGACACCTTTTCTACATGACAGCCTTTTGCTTCATCAAGCGCCTTGACCGCATTGTCAAGATATCCCTTTTTATCGCCTAAATTTGAACCAAGCCCCAGATAAGCCGTATGCCAGAATCGACTGATCTTTACCGAAACTGTCTTTAAAGGAAGCCCTACTGGTGCCCATGGTTTTTTAAGTTCCAGTGTAACGCCCTTTAAGAGTTCATATCTAAGCAGAAGTTCTTCAGCAAGATGTTCTGCCGCTGCTTCTATTAGTCTGCACGGATGTGACTTTGTATATTCCGTTACAAATTTGCTGACTTCACCATAATCAACTGACTTTTCCAGACAGTCAGTTTTACCTGCGTTTCTGCTGTCAGTATACAAAATAAGTGATATCAGAAACTTTTGTCCCAGTCTTGTTTCCTCCGGAAAAACACCATGATTCGCAAAAACCTCCAGTTCCTCAATGTGTATTTCATCATACAGGAGCGTGTTCATCGTTTCACTTTCCCTCCCTTAAAATCGCCTGTGTCATGCGTATCGCCCTATAATTTTCCTTTACATCATGTACACGCACAAATGCTGCCTTTTTCTGTACACCGATTACCGTAGTAACCATAGTTCCTTCTACTCTCTGATCAGCCGGAAGGTCAAGGGTAAGACCGATAACAGACTTCCTTGATGTAGCAAGAAGTACCGGATATCCAAGCTCTGTCAGCCATTCCAGATGATTTATTGCAATGAGATTATGTTCATATGTTTTCCCGAAACCAACACCCGGATCAAGAATTATTTTATCGTCAGCTATACCTGCTTCTTTTCCAATGGCAATTGAATCCTTCAGATCCTGAATCATATCTTCATGAAAATTTTTATATTCCGCTTTTTCACGATTATGCATGATGCAGCATGGCACATTATACTCCGCAGTAAGTTCAGCAACTCGCCTGTCAGCTTTGAATCCCCATATATCATTTACCATATCCGCACCGGCTTTCAGTGCGGCTTCTATTACTTCACCCTTGTAACTGTCAACCGATACAGGTATATCAAAATTCTTTTTTACCATTTCTATCGCAGGAACAACACGGTCAATTTCCTCCTGTACGCTTATCTGTACATGACCCGGACGTGTGGATTCACCGCCTATATCAATAATGGACGCTCCCTCGCTGATCATATCAGCAGTATGCTGTTTTGCTCGTTCAATATCATTCCATTTGCCGCCATCCGAAAATGAATCAGGTGTTACATTAAGAATACCCATAATATAGCAGTCATTTTCTGTATCAAATATTTTATTTCCGATTTTCATAATTTTCTCCTTATAATTTAAGATTCTTCTTTTCGTCGCTCCAGTTGCACTGTTCCCGTGCTTTGCAGAACATACACGGACGTGATTTCTTATCGGCTCTGTAGATAAGTCCGGCGAGATTGTCCTTTTCTGACGTTTCAGCGGACCTGTGCAGTTCAATTGCACTGATTATTTCTTCCTGCTCCTGCTGGTCAAATCCGCATTCTCTGAGTATATCACCTGCCAGCATGGCACTTCCTTTATCATGAGGTATGCCCTGAGTATATTCAAGATGTCTGCCAATATCGTGAAGAAGTGCAGCAGCGTATATCAGTTCCTTTGAAATTTTCAGATTACGTTCCAGGTTCTCGATATATGCAAGTCGTGCTACATCAAGAAAATGGCTTGTATCATGGCAGCAGAAAATACGTTCCTTTTCAAGTTTCTGAATCTGCTTTACATAACTTTTCCATTGCTCATTTCTGTATATTTTATCGGCTCTTTCCATACTGCATGACATTTTTTTGTATTTCTCAACGGCTTTCTGTGCCTCACCGAGGAAAGAAAGCGACCCGAAAATGATTACTATGTCATCTTTTCCTGAAAGTCCCAGAGCCTTTGAAACTGCCTGTTCTACATTTTCTTCATATTCAACAGACGGATTTACACCAGCGACTTCCTCAGCAAGTGCTTTTGCCGGCATTGCTCTCAGATTCTCCTTGGTTTCAGTTGTTATAATATGCTCAGCAAGAGGTGCGGTAATTTCAATTACTTTTTTATAGTCCTTGTCACGAAACATACCGAAAACATAATAAAGCTTTTTTCCACTAAAATAAAGTTCCAGAGAACGTTTCAGTTCCTCTGCCGCCGCAGGATTGTGTGCACCGTCCATGATAACTACCGGATTTTTCTGAATCGGGGTAAAGCGTCCTCTCCACTTTGTTTTAAAAAGTCCGTCATATACCTGTCTGTCTGAAATGGAAAAACCAATTTCACGCAATGCCTCAACAGCTTCCAGTGCAAGCGCCGCATTCTTTATCTGATAGCTTCCTGCAAGTGAAATCTCTGCATTTTTCCATGAACGATAGGAAAATGACTGCCGTTCATATCCGTATGATATATTATTGATACTGTCTGTGTCAACAATATGAAGGGTACAGTTTTCCCTGCGACAGGTTTCTTTTATCACACTTTCCGCATCCTGGTGTTGTGCCGCAGAAACAACTACTGTACCAGGCTTTATTATACCAGCTTTTTCAGACGCAATTTTTTCAAGTGTATCCCCAAGAACCGCTGTATGGTCCATACTGACTGAAGTTATAATTTCCATTACTGATGTGCTGATAACATTTGTAGCGTCCTCTCTGCCGCCAAGTCCGGTTTCAAGCACTACAATATCACACTGCTTTTCTTTGAAATATAGAAAAGACAATGCGGTTTCTACTTCAAATATTGTCGGACAATTCTGCATTTTTTCTATTGCATCAGCAATGACGGTAACATGAACTGCAAGAGAATCTTTATCAATCTCTCTTTCGTTTACCTGTATACGCTCACGATAGGAAAACAACGTTGGAGAAATATACCGTCCGGTTTTGTATCCGGCACCGGTTAAAATAGTGGATATATATGCCAGCACAGACCCTTTGCCATTTGTTCCGGCAATGTGAATAAATTTCAGTTCGTCCTGAGGATTTCCAAGCAGACTCAAAAGTGACCTCATACGTTCCAGACCAAACACGCTTCCTTTTCCTGAAAGACTGTTCAGATAATTCCTTGCCTGTGTATAATCCATACTGTATTCCTCCATATTGTCATAAGGACGCAAAAAGGGTGTCCTTTACTGTTTTCGCCACATAAAGGACACCGTTTATTAATAATATCCAGTATGCAGTGGGATGCGAAAACCGAACCGCAAAACATCGCATAACTGCATATACAGTTCTGAGTTCCTTCGTCCTTTCGGCAACTCCCCGTCCAAAAGGCACTTTACGCTCGGTTTACTACTCTGCCATTTCTGCTTTTTATCATATCACATAAGGAATACATTGTCAATAGCACAGGTAAATATATTCCGGTTATATCCGTGTATAAGTCACATATGTATACGGAATCTCACCCTTAAAAGTTTTTAACGTTTCTTTCCTGAATTCATTTTCAGGGAATTCCGGGAAAAAAGTATCCCCCTCAAATTCAGCATCAATTTCTGTCAGATACAGTTTTTCAGCAACAGGCATAGCCTCAGCGTACAGCATTGCTCCGCCAGAAATGAAAATATCACGCTTTCCAGCCAGTGCAATTGCATCAGACAGTGAACCCACAGTATAACAGTTTTCTCCGGTAAACTGTTTGGTACCGGACACAATAATATTCATGCGTCCAGACAGCGGTTTTCCTATCTCCTCATAAGTCCGCCGTCCCATAATAACGGCATTTCCGGTTGTAAGTTCACGAAAGCGGCTCTGTTCCCCAGGTATTTTCCATGGAATACGTCCGTTTTTTCCGATAACACGGTTGCGGTCAAATGCAGCAATTATTGATATCATTAATTTTATAACTCCGTTTCGTTAGTTTAAGAATATTATAGCATATTATGCTGGCTTATTCAAGAATATTGCATTGAAGCAGCAAGTTTAATTCAAATACAGATATGATTTCTGATATTATTCAGAATAGCAATAGCAGAAAATATTTATCATTAAATCTTTTGAGGTTTCTTTACTTTCAAAAGTATGTATGATATAATATACTTGCTATCGGTATGCTTAAATATCTGATACAGAATAAAAATATTGACATCCAAAACCAAAAAATGTTATAATAATACTTATAATTAACAGGAGGGATTATTTACATGAAGAAAAAAATAATTGGTTTTGTTACAGCAGTTGCCTGTGCAGTAAGCCCGATAGTTGCCGGACAGCAGTCGCTTTATAACTCTTTCAGCATTTCAGCAGAAGAATCTGATGAAAGCTATGATACTGAATACACTTACGAAGATTATCTTAAATATAAGATATCCAGTTATTATGATGTTAACATCGGTAAAGATTGTGATTATATTATCATTACCGGCTGTGATGAAAATCTGGAAGAAGTTGATATTCCGAATGAAATAGACGGTATTCCGGTTACAGACATAGAATATGCTGTACTTGACAAATGTACAATGAAAACTCTGACAATTCATGAAAATCTGAAAAGCGTAGGTTTTAGCGTTGATTCAATCAATATGAATCTGGAAAGTATCAATGTAATCGGAGACAGCCAGACTTTCACAAGTGTTGACGGAGTACTGTTTAACAAGGATAAAACAAGACTTATCAAATATCCTGTTGCTAAAGCAGATGAATCCTATACAGTTCCCGAAAGCGTTTCAGAAATGGAAGATTATGCATTCGAGTACTGTACATTATTAAAAAACGTAATACTTCCTGATAGCCTGAAAATTATACCATTTTATGCTTTTAAAAAATGCGAAAACCTCGAAAGCGTAGAATTCGGAAATAATGTCACAATTATTGAGGACGGTGCTTTTTACTGTTGTTCATCCCTGAAAAGCATAGAACTTCCTGACAGTCTGGAAGAAATAGACAGCATCGCCTTTTTTTATTGCAATAAACTTGAAAGTATAAAAATCGGAGATAATATAAAGTGTATGGGATCAGGTGTGTTTAAAGGAACTCCGCTGACATACAGGCAGGAAGGTGATATTAAATATATCGGATCATGGGCTGTTGAGGTCGATTGTGAAATTGAGAAAGAACTTACCTCTGCTGAAATAAAGGACGGAACAAAAGGAATTGCCGGCGAAACTTTTTCAGGCTGTAAGAACCTTTCTGATATAACAATACCTGACAGCGTGGAGTTTATCGGAAAAGATGCATTCTCTGGAACTGCCCTCTATGAAAATCAGACAGGTGTCAAATACGCAGGCACATGGGTTATCGGCTGTGATAATGATATTGAAACTGCTGAAATAAAAGACGGAACAAAGAGAATATGTAATAGTGCATTTTATAACTGTTCCATTCAGAATATTTCAATGCCGGACAGTCTTATAAGTATAGACAATCATGCATTTTTCATATGTGAATCACTTACTGAAGTAACTATACCGGACAGTGTAACATATATTGGAAAATCATCTTTTGCAGGTTGTAAAAACCTGGAAACTGTTGTATTACCAAATGCTCTGACAAGTATAAATGACAAAATGTTCATGTTTTGTGTAAACCTGAAAGATGTTGCAATACCTGACAGTGTGACATACATAGGTGATTCCGTATTTTATGATACATGTTTAACAACTGTAAAGCTATCTGAAAATGTAAAAAGCATCGGCGATGAAGCCTTTACAGTAAATAATGAGCTGACCATGTGGATAGAAAATCCTGAATGTATAATAGGTAAATATGCTATTCGTGGAGGTGCAGTAGTTTACGGTAAGGAAAATTCCACAGCACAGGCATATGCCGATGATGTGGAAAATAATAGTGTTATATTTAATCCTGTTACTTTAAATGATGTCGGTGCGTATACTTTCAAACTTAAATATAACAATGATACTTCATTTTTCCTTGAGTCTGAAAAATCCGGTGAATATTACATTACAGCAGACGGAGAAAAAGCCTTCTATATGAGTGTATCAGATACAACGCTTGGTGGAATGTTGTACCCGTCATGGGATCAGAATGATTATACATTTGATCTGGAGGATGGTAAACGCGGTGTATTTACTTTAACCTCACGAACTTCATTTTTAAAGGATTCCGGATACAATGACTGGAATGAAGGCGATGAACCGACAGATATTACCGTTACCATATACCAAGTTCTGAAAGATGAACACAGTATCAAAGATTATGAAAACTATGTGATTCCTGCATACTCTAAGGATGAGCTGACATTCACACTTGATGAAGACGCTTACCTGGATATAGATGCCGGAACGAATTTTGAGATAGTTGAGATAGTTGATTCAAACAGAAATCACATATATGGCGACTATAATAATTGTTACAACCTTAAAAGCGGCACATATACAATATTGACTGATGCTGTTAAAGAGGATACGGATTTGTCAGTTACCGTTGGCAAAGCTCCCGAACCAGGAACAGTAGCAACTGTGACTACCACCAGAACAACATTAAAAACAACTACAACACAAACAACTGTCATCACAACAGATGTTACAGAAACAAGTGCAGATCCATCTGCCACAGATGTTTCGGGAAGCGGTACATCATCAGAAACAACGGTATCAGGCGATGTGTCATCAGTTACAACCACAGTAACAACAAATGTTACAACAGGATTAAAAGGTGATGCAAACAATGACGGAAAACTTGATGTTCGTGATGCAGCATACATAGCAAGACTCCTTGCAAACGGAAAAGGAAAAGAAATTCCGCCGATAGCTGATTTCAATGGTGACGGAACAGTTAATGTTCGTGACGCAGCAGCAATTGCAAGATTCCTTGCCAAGAAACACTGATGATTTTTGAGTAAAATAAAAAGCCGTCTGAATTTAAACCTCAGACGGCTTTTCTTTATAGTATCATTTATTTTTTATGTACGATTTTTTCAGCTTCCTGAAATGAATCTCCCAGACCATCAATCATTGGAATAATTTCATTTATTATACCAGCATCCATTTTTATCTTGGCTTTGATAATCATTCGGATAAAATAGTCATATAATGAATGTAAATTTGATGAAATATCATACTGTCTGTCCAGCGAAGCGTTCAGATAGTTAATGATGCGCTGTGCACCATAAAGATCCTGCTCAGCCTTTTCATTTTCCCCATTTTCAATATGATAAACAGCATAATTCAATTTCTTTGAACAACCCCTGAACAGCTGTACAACCAGTTCCCCCTGAGTCATAGTCATTATAGACTGCTTCTGATACTGCTGATATGGATTTTCTGTCGGCATATTCTACCTCCTGTATCATTATCCCATCATCTGAGAAAAATAATCACTTTGTGAATTCATATTTGACAATGCTTTTTCCATTGCGTTAAACTGATTCCAGTAACGTTCTTTTCTTGTTTCATATACCTTTTTCAGTGAAGTAATCTTATCAGCAATTCTGTCAAGCTGATCCTTAATAGTATTCTGATTTTCAGAACCTTTACCAACAACACCGGCGATTGAAACAAGAGAACCCGGACTGCCTGAACTTGTACTTGCTGTCTTGTCGCATATCTTATTAAGTCTTGTAGCAAGTCCGTTTTCACCTACAAACAGATCTTTTACACCTTCTGCATCAGTTTCAAGCATACTCTTGAGCTGATCTTCATCAATGGAAAGTTTACCATAATCCTTCCATTCCGAACTTGAATTGATACCTATATTTGACAGTACATACTTTGAACCGACATTTGAATACATTGCCATACGCATATCACTCAAAAAGCTTGAAACATCGCTGTCATTACGAAGAAGACCTTCCTTAGCCTTTTCCTCCCAGAGTTCAATTTCCTTTTCAGACATTTCCTTTTTCTGAGCATCTGTCAGCGGAGCGTAATCCTTGTAATTTGCCTTTTCATGTGTGTATCCGTTCAATTTTTCAATAAGCTTGTTATAATCCTCAACAAATGATTTGAGATTTTCAACGATCTTATCTACGTCTCTTGAAGTGGATACCTCTACCTTGGATTCCTCTGAACCTGCGGCAGATTTAATCGTACCATCGCTGTTTTCAGCAAATGTTCCGTCTGCATTGAGTTCATAATCACCTGTTGTGGATTTCAGAGAAATTGTAAGTCCGTTATAGGTAAAGTCATTATTAGCTCTTTCGACCGTAACACCGTCAATATTTACAACAGCATTCTGACCTGCTTTAACTGTAGACTGGTCAAGTGAACCGGAAGCATCAATTGAAAATCCGAGTTTTGAGAAAAGTCCCTCATCATCGCCTGTCAGATTGATGTCATATCCTGAACCGGTGGAAGTTGAAGTAAACTTGAATTTATCGCTGAGTTCATCATAAGTCAGATTTACACCTGCATCACTTGTGTTTATCTTATTCATAATTGTTGCAACTGAATCAGCAGATGTATATTCAATGTCAACACCATTTATAGAGAATGAATGCTTTGTATCAGCATCATTCGGATCACCTATTCCAAGCTTGCCTACAGAATCGGTTCTTACAAGCTGGTTTGACAAAACTGTTGTATCCTTGCCGAAGCCAATAGCTTCCAGAGTATCTGCATTGGCGGAAACTGTAAGCTGCCTGCCTGATCCTGCAACTGATATATTCCAGCCATTTCCGTCATTTGTGAACTTAACAGTTGAACCGAACGCACTCTGAACCTTTTTCTGAAGGTCAGACATTGATTCATTTTCCTTGATTTCAAATGCCTTTGTAACACCGTCAAGAGTAACATTTATAGAACCGTTGACATTACCCACTTTTGAAAAATTTGAATTTGCAGAAGTTGATACAAGTTCAAAGCTTCCTTCAATCTCTTTTCCATCTGCATCTTTTGCAACTGAAGATTTTGCTGTACCATTGAATCCGAGAACACCAAGTCCGGCAGATGAACCTGAAATTTCAAAACTTTCATCAGATGAAAATGTTATCTTTTTCAGAACTTCTTTGGATTCCGTTGTGACCGCACCGGTATACTCCGCTCCGTCAGCACTGTAATATTTATTTTCTTTCTCATTAAAAGTAAGTGCATTGCCGTCAGCATCAGAATATGTTGTAACCGTTTCCTTTTCAGCTTTAGCAAACTCTTTTCCGAGAGCATTGTTTATTCTTGTGCAGACTTCGTCATCTGAAGCATCTTTAAGATCTACTGAAACTTCGCTTCCGTCACCTATTTTAATTTTAACTTCTCTTGAATATTCAAAGCTGTCTGCCTTTGAAGATACAGTAGAAATATCCCCTGTTCCAACCTTTGCAGAAGTAACTGATGATTTTGTGGCAAGTCTTGCAACCTGCATTTTAAAATCACCGTCAACAGCCTTTGAACCAGCTGTAACAGTCGCAGCCTTTGATGAAGATGAAGTCTTCATCGTGTTGTAAAATGATTCAAGTCTTATACATGAAGATGATGTAAGATTGAAATACTTTGACTGAAAACTGTTTATATCACTTATAACGCCTCTGTAAATTTCCTGTTTCCATTCAAGACGCTTCTGCTCCTGTGTCTGCTTATCGATTTTTGACTGAATATTTGAAAGCATACTTTCAACCAGGCTCTCAGTATCAAGTCCTGAAACAAGACCCGAAACGCCCTTGCTGCTGTATGCAGAATTGGTATATGTACTCGATGAACTCGAATTGACATTCATGATTATTACCTCCCCGGTTTATATCTTATAATATATATCGGCTGATTTTTCAGAAAATAAAGTCATATTTGTCTTTTATTTTCCGGGAAATATACATTTTTTCCCGTTTCAAGGCCAGCTGTAAAAAATTTTGCAGCTTTTGCATTCTGTCCGGAATTATTTTCTTTTATCTTCTTCATAATCCGGTCACGCTCAATCTGAATTCGCTCAACTATCTGCGGTTCCATTGATTTCACTCTTGCCGACATTCCATTAAACTGCTGTCTGAGGTCAAAAATTTCAGTGCATTCTCCGGTAAGTTCATTTCTGTTGCATTTATTCATATAAGCAAAATATTCATCTGAATTTTCAGAACATTCTGCAAGAACCTTTTTATGCAGGAAATCAATTTTTGAAAGTATCTCGCCCCTTGCATCAACATGACCTTCAATATCATCTATATCACAATTAAGCAATTTTCGTGTATGAAATTCATATTTTTCCATGTATTCATTGATTTTTTTCTGATTTTCAATTATATTTTTACAATTTTCCATAAAAATCCTTTCCGCAAATTGCATTTTTACAAATATTATGATATAATAAAGAATAGTTTTTAAAAATTTAAATTAAGGAGTTTAATTTCAGTATGTTCCCATCAAACTGCAAAGCCATTTTAAAATCAATGGACGAAAATATTGTCGAAAACGGTCAGGTTTCTGTTTCTCTGAAAGAAAGGTTTGCAGAATTCACTTCACAGTTTGTACCGCTTCTGAAAATAAATGCTGATGCCAAGATAATATGCATGGAAGGTATAGCATCAACACATATAATAACCGGAAAAGTGTTTTTATCATCGAAAAATCTTCTCCGTCTGGTTGACATAAAATGCACACTAATTCCCGGAGCCGAAAATGTTCTTGAAATTCCAACATTCATCAGAGCCAAAATTTACAAACCAATTGTAAAAAGCGGAATCTTCTCCAAGAATAAAATTGTTCACAAATGGGATGACTGCACCATTATTTCAACCTCATTAAAGCAAATGGTAATCCGCTCTTCACGCATTATGTGTGAGTATGAAGATATGCTGAAAATCAGAGTCGGAAGCCCGGTATTTTCAAAGGAATGTGACATAAATCTCCAGCTGGCTCAGAACGGTCTGATGTTCGGGAAGTCAACAAAATACATATATAAAATCAGTAAACTCAAAGAAAAAGAGCAGGCTGAACTATCCGATTTCATCAAACTCGGCAGTCTTGAACTGATAAAATATCTCCACTAATCGTTATTTTTCATATCACTGAGCATTCCGAACAGCTTTTTCGGATTCATTGATGCTGCCGACGCTTTATTGCTCTCCATTGTCTGGCTCAGCTCTTTCCTGAGAATCTTGACATTTTTCGGTGCATCTATTCCTATCTTCACCTTGTCACCGTTTACTTCAATGATTTTGATTTCGATTTCCTCATTTATCATCAGTGACTCTCCGGATTTTCTGGATAAAATAAGCATTATTTTTTCTCCTTTCCGGAATTGAACAGATAATATTTTATCGGGTATTCATCTTCCATAATCATCTGCATAGCCTTGTTGTTGCTAAGGTTTATGATAACCGGACTTTTCAGATTTACTGTACTGTCCTTTACGTTTTCAGATACAACCATCATAAGCCAGTATTCATACTCCCCTTTTCCCAGCACCTTTTCTGCTTCCTTTTCAAAATCCGGTTTATAATCCGGAATCAAAGCAGAGTTTGCCATTATAAAGCAAAGGTCAGGTTCTTCAGCAGACTGAAGCCATACATATTCTCCGCTGAATTCATCATCATACAACAAAATATAGTCATTATAATCTTCAAATCCAAATATTCTGCCGTCAAATTTAATAAAATCTTCTTTATTTACATCAACTGCACCAAAATCTCTTGTCTGAACTTTCATTTTAACCTCACTTAAATCATTACTTTTAGTAAAAAGACTGTTCAAATTAAAATATCTGAACAGTCTTTAATTTTATTCACTTTCTTCATAATCCGGATCGGAACTTGGCGGAACATAATTATATCCTCCGATATACTCAATTATGACATCGGCATACTGTTCGATTTCCAGACTGACACTGCTCGGAATAAATTCCATTTCCTGTGCCGCCTTTTTCCAGTCAGTTTCCGATTTACTTCTTCTTACATCATACTTAGCAGTTGCAGGTTCCCATGACATATCAATTTTTTCGGTCGGGATACTTCCTATAACTGTTTCAATCGTTGTATGACTCAGGGACTTTTCACGCATAAGTTCCGCTATTGTCATACCGGGTTTTGTCATTTTATTCCCCATCTGTACATATTCGGAAGTGACGTCATTTGTAGTTTTCTGAGTTTTTGCCGGAGCTTCTTTTGCATAGTCGGCAACACTTTTCATCCCCATGCTTTTAAGCATTTCAGATGAATCCATACGCAGCTTTATCGGTTCTGTATCAATATTGATTTCAAGCGGCGTAGTCTTCTGATTCATCTGGGCAGGTTCAATTTGAGGAACTGTCAAACGGGCATTTTCCGTACTCATTGTGTACTTCAGCGGAACAGATGTGATTTTAATTAATTGCATAAATAAACACCTCTCCTCATTAACAATTCTTCCAATAGCTTAAAATTCATCCCATAATATTTTTTGTTTTACTGAATATAATCCATCAGTGACTGAGGAAGCATTTTTCCTCCGAACTGAAGTGTCAGAAGCCAAGAATACTCAAGATTCTTATTGTTTATAAGTTCATCAGTATCTTTTATGTATTCAAGGTTATTCTGAATTTTTGTAAGAACATAGTCCTCATCTTTAAGTCTTTCTGTATGTGTATCAAGATAATTTGTTCTGATACCGATATCAGAAATTTCGTTGACAAGTCCGTCAAGCGTTTCTTTCAGGTGATCATTCAATGCACCAAGTCTGTCAAAATCCTTTTCATCAAGGCACTTTGACATTTCATCAAGTATATCATATGCATTGTTCGGAACTGTTTCTGTATGAGAATTACCTTCAGTATCCTGATATGTTATTTCAGATGTGCCATATCCAAGACAGTCAAGGCCTGAAACAGACATATTAAATGCACTTCTCGGGTCAACCTCTCCGTTCTTTATAGAAAGGTCTATACCGATATCTATGTAGATGCTGTCACTTTGCGGAACTTTCTCACCGCCCACATAGAACTTGCCTTCTGTTTTCTGAATATCGTTGACCTTTACGCCGTTATACATGAGATTGCCGTCCTCAACTGTAAAAGGCGGAGTTGTATTATTAGTTCCTCCAAGAACATAGGAACCGTTATAACGGCAGTTTGCAAATTCCACAACCTGATTTTTCAGAGAAGTAAAATTTATTGAGAATATATTTGATGCGGAAACATTTGTACCGTTCAGAGCTGTCATTGTCTGCTCATTTACAGACTGAAGAATGTCTTTGATTGAAGTCAGATTGCTTTCTGCAACATCAAGACTTTTGCCCGCCTTCTCAACATTTTCACGAATCTGCTCATTTTTATATGACTGGGTTCTTACGCCGAGTGCTCTTGTTCCGGCAGAAACATCATCAGACATTTTGCTTATTTTGCGTCCGGTTGTAAGCTTATTTTCAGATTCATTGTAAAGTGACAAGGAATTATTAAGATTGTTAAGATAATTTCTTGTCATATAGTTATTGGTAACTCTCATTTTAACAATACCCCCATCTGATTAATTTGCTGTTTTATTGATAATTACATCAAGAAGTCCGTCCATAACTGTCATCATTCTTGCCGCAGCCTGATAGGATCTCTGATATGTCATCATGCTTACTGTTTCTTCATGCTCGCTTACACCGGCAACAGAATCCCTGTTATCCTGAATCTCATTGAGCATTGTCTGCGAAGCCTTATATCTGCCTTCGGAATAAGTGTTGTCACTTCCGAGAGTACCGGTATAGTCAGCAACAAATTCCTGGAATGTACCTGTAAACTTATCACTTGCAGAAACAAATGTCTGTTCATCTTTTGTAAGTTTATTGACAAGTTCCAGAAGATATTTGTTATCTGTACTCTTATCAGCATTCAGTAGATAGGAAGAATCGTTTGCAAGCTCATCTGTAATAGTAATATTTCTTGCTGAAACAAGCATATCCGGATAAACTTCATATCCGTCTTTCGTTTCAACCGATTCACCGACAAGTTTTTTGTATGTTATCGCATTTCCCTGTGCATCAACCTTATCAGGGAAAGTATTATTCAGAACATATGTAAGTCTTTCAGAAAATGCATCAAGCTTATCCTGGTAATAAAGATAGCCGTTTACTGTTGATTCATTTGAATTCTGAACCCCTATTCCCCTGCCATTAAGAATGTCAACGGTTGCCTTGAAAATACCTGTATCCTTTGCAGCATTTGAACCGTCACTCTTCCAGTTAAGCTGAACTGTTCCGTTCTTGTTTTCCTGATAATTTATAGAATCGCATTCTGTATCCCAGACGCATTTGTGACCGTTCATCTCAACAGTGATAGTTCCGTCTGTCTGTTCTTCGACTCTGAGAGTTCCGTAGCTTGAAAGTTTGTCAAGGAGAAGGTTTCTCTGGTCTCTCAGTTCGTTCGGTCCATACTGGTCTGTATAGTTGTTTGCATTTATCGAACGTCTGATACTTGCATTAAGTTCTGCAATATCAGCAAACATTGTGTTTACCTCTGTAGTTTTTATCGCAAGTTCTTCCTTGTACTGATTTGCTGAATTTGTCAGGTTTTTCGAAAGTCTGTTCAGTGTCTGTGTAACATTTGAAATTGCATTTGCAAAGACGTTTGCGTCTGTTTCCGATGCTGCATTATATGAAAAATCTTCCAGAGCTGTGTAAAGATTTTTGATTGCATCACTCAGACCGTATCCGTTTCCGTCCTTGCCGACTTCAAGTTCCTGCATAATTGATTCTATTTCAGTAAACATTGTTGACTGCTGGCTGTAGAATCCAGAATTAACTGATTCTGTACGGTATGCATTGTCAAGTCTTTCATCACGAAGCTGTGCAACACCTTCGATATATGTACCCATTCCGGCAAGTGCTGTAAGATTCGGCTTGAGTCTTGATGTATATCCTGCAACAGACTGTGAAGTCTGGTCAACCCTCTGACGTGAATAACCTTCTGTATTGATGTTTGAAAGGTTATGTCCTACGATATCAAGTGCTTTCTGGCTTGCAAAAACACCTGTTTTAGCGGCCTCAAAGCCTAAAAAAGTCGGTCTCAATATATTTCCCTCCTGGCAAAAGTAAAGCTGTCAAATTTTCGTATTAAGAATGCCGATGTTCTTTCTTCCGGTTGAAACGCCTTTCGTATTATAGCATCTGGCATCAGTAACTCCGGACGGCATGATTTCCTCAAGAATTTTAAGATTTGTCTGTGCGACCTGCAAAGAGGTCTTATTTGCGTGTTTTACATTATCTACAGCAACAACAAATCTGTTATAGAGTTTCTGGAGCATTTCCTTTTCTTCAGCATCATCTGTACTGGCAATTATTTCCCTGAATGTCATATTGCCCAGTCCAAGACGCTTCTGAAGTTCTTCACGGTCATGCTCAAACTTTTCAGTTTTCTTTATAGTAGACTGATGTTCATTAAGACAATGTTCAATACGTTTGAGGTCATCTGACAGGAGCGCACTGAGCTTTTCCTTTTCCTTTTCAGCTGTTTCCTCAAGAAATTCTGTATATGAACTCATAAAGTCATAAAATTCATCGAAATTTTCCATATTAATGTACTCCCGTTAAACCAGTCTGTCAAGAATGGCATCTGCAATCTGACCGGACGATACATAATAATTTCCGCTTGATATCTGCTCTTTCAGTGAAGCAATTCTTTCATCAGAAGCAGACGCAGTTATTGAAGCAACTGCACTTTTAATAGTCTTTCCGCATTCCATAAACATAGAGGCTTCTGAACTTAATGAAAATGAATCTTTTTTTCCGGAAGCTGAAACTTTTCCGCTGCCAGAAAAACTATTGAAATTCATGCGTCCGCAAGAGGTTCCGGACTTTACATACTGTTTATAGATATTAGTATTTATATTCATAAAACCGCCCCTTTCAATACAATATCATCACACTATTCTAATATACTTATTCGGCTCTTCTGCGTTAAATTAAATAGAGGGATAAAATCTTTTTTTGATTTTTTTAAAGAAAATTCAATTTTCTGTTGAAAAACGACTGATTATCTGATATAATATAATTATTAAATTTATTATGAAATGTTATGCTATTATGCCGGAGGTGGCAGTTTGAGTATTGTTTTTTCAATTATAACACAAAAAGGCGGAGTCGGAAAAACAACGACAGTTAACGCTCTTGCATCTTCTTTTCATAAAATGGGGTATCGTGTGCTGTGTGTTGATATGGATCCGCAAGGGAATCTATCGTTCAGCACAGGAGCGGACACGAACGATTCCCCGACCGTATATGACGCTATAACCGGACGGGTAAGGGTCACATCGTGCATCCAGAGCACTTCAATGACCGACATTATACCTTCCAATATTCTTCTGACCGGTGCAGAGCTTGAGTTCACCGGCAAGAACAGAGAATATATTCTGAAGAATATACTGAGTGTTATAGGTGACAAATATGACTATATATTCATTGATTCTCCTCCGGGACTGGGCTTTCTTACAGTCAATGCACTTTCAGCCTGTGACTATGTCATAATTCCGATGCTTCCGGATATATTCAGTCTTCAGGGACTTGTTCAGGTTCATGAAACCATTGCATATGTAAAAAAGGCTTCCAATCCGGAACTTTCAATCATGGGAATACTTATAAATAAATACAATAAGCGTTCAAAGCTTCACAAGGAATCTCTCGGCACAGCGCAGATGATTTCAGAAAGTCTTAAAATTCCCGTATTTAATACAAATGTCAGAAATTCACCAAAGCTTGCGGAAGCTCACTCTCTCCAGACGGATATTTTTTCCTATTGCCCGAGGTCTTCCGGTGCAAAAGACTATTATAAAATAGCCGAAGAGATGATTGAAAAGGTTAAAAGTGATAAAGAATAATTCCAATTAAAATAAAACATTATCGAGGTGTAAAATAAAAATGGCGAGAAAAACAAAACAGGAAATCGATAAGGAAGTAATGTTTAATAAAATAATGCCTTCACTCAGCAAGGTTGCCGAAGTCGAAGACGACGAAGACGAAGATGAAGATGACACACCGGCTGTCAAGAAGCGAAAAACAGCAAAAACAAAAACCCGTACTTCAGCAAAATCAAGAGATGATGATGACGATGACGATGACGAAGATGAAGAAGTAAAGCCTAAGGTAAGAAAATCTGCCAAGACTGTTTCAAAGAAGTCTAAAAAAGTCGTTGATGATGATGACGAAGACGATGATGAGGACGAGGGCGACGAAGAAGAGGAAGAAGTAAAGCCTAAGGCAAGAAAATCTGCCAAAACCGTTTCAAGAAAGTCTAAAAAAGTCGTTGACGATGAAGACGATGATGAGGACGATGGCGACGAAGAAGAGGAAGAAGAAGTAAAGCCTAAGGCAAGAAAATCCGCTAAAGTTGCTTCAAAGAAGTCTAAAAAGGCTGTAAAGAAATCGGATGATGACGATGAAAATGCTGATTACTCCGACTATTCTGTCATTAACATAAACGAAGAACTTCTAAAAGACAGATTTGATGATATTTTTGACAAATTTCACTGCTGCCACTGCAACGGCTGTCGCTCAACGGTTATGGCACTCACACTCAATTCACTTGAAACAAAATACATAGCTGTAAAAACCGATGATGTAAAACAGGTAATTGCAAATTCTGATGATTCGCAGATAAGGGCAGCAATAATTCAGTCCGTTTTAAAACTTATGATAAATCCTATACATTAAAGCTTGAATTTTTTAATATCATAACGATGTATATTATAAGAAGATAAAAACAGGTGATTTTTCGGAGGGATGAACAAATGAATATTTCTAATGTAAACAGTCTGAATGACCTTAGTGCAGTAAAAAACGTTTCCCAGACCGTTAAAGCTGCAACGGCTGAAAAGGAAATTTCCGAAAAGGTATCAAGGGAAGACACTTTTGTAAAATCCACAGGTGAAGAAGAAAAGGACAAAACCGGAATATACTCAAGAGAATCGCTCCTTGAACAGCTCAGAAATTCTGAAGAACAGCGTATCAAGGCTTTTCAGGATACTATCAGAAGTATGATGGCAAAACAGGGCGAAACAGTCAATATTACATTCCGTGGAATGGATCTTCATGTTACGGAAGAACAACGCCAGGAAGCAGAAAAGTCAATATCTGATGGCGGTGAATATTCCGTTTCATCTGTTTCAGACCGTATTCTTAATATGGCAAAGGCACTCGCAGGAGATGATACTTCAAAGTTCTCATTGCTTAAAGATGCCGTTATCAAAGGGTTTAATAGTGCGGCAGATATGTTTGGCAAAAAATTTGAAGATATGCCTGAAATAACACAGAATACATACAAGGAAACCATGAAAAAATTCGATGAATGGGAAGCATCATTCAACACAGATGCTGCTGATAACAGCGAAGTTAAAACTGACGAAAAGACTGAAACAGAAAAATCCGCATAATTAATAACATAATTAAAAGGGGACTGTAACAAGTCCCTTTTAATTTTCACATATAATAAGGAGACGATTATATAAATGAAAAAAATATTCGCTGCGATTTCAGTATGCATATTAACAACTATTACTGTTTTTCCGAATGTGACATTTGCAGCTGACACCAAGAACACATCTATTGCCGGTGATGTAAATGCAGATGGGTTGTTTTCTGCTGATGATGTTGTAATGATGCAGAAATGGCTTACAGGGTCAGATGAAAAACTTTCTGACAAACAGGCTGCTGATGTTTATCAGGACGGCAATCTGAATGTAATGGATCTTTGTCAGATGAAACGAATGCTGACATCATTACCGATTGAAAATACTCTGGACAAGCTAAAAGATATGAGCTATGAAGATGCGGTTAAAAATAATTATATTTTAAAATCAGAATACAATTATCAGATATCCGGAAATTTGAAAAGTACAATTGAAGATAAAATGGGACGTCCTCTGGATTACTCAAAGGACATGTTTTACCTTGTTAAAAATAAATCTCTGGGACTCAGTGATGATGCAAAATATATTTATAATTCAGACACAAAAGATACATATTCTGTAACCGAAGAAACCAGAATGAACTGTGCAACGTGGTACTGGAAAGGATCAAAGGCCGCTCTTTATGGCATTGATGATGATATTCAGAAACAGAATGAATTTCTTGATGCAATGGAATTTTATGGCATTACGGAAATTTATTATTCAATTGGTGCAAACAAACTGGTAAATAGTAAGGATATGGTAGAAACCTTTGTAAAAAATGCCTACGCAAGAAATATAAAGGTATATATGCTGACCGGCGATAAAACGTGGCTGTATGAAGACACATATCAGACGGCTATATACCGTGTTTTTGACAGAGTAAAAGAGTACAACAGCATGGTTGATTATGATGCACGTATTGCTGGCGTATCATATGACGTTGAGGTATGGACGAATTCTGATTTCAACTGGAAAAATAATGAGGATTCAAGACATCAGCAGGTAAAATTCATCGAAACAGCACAGAACTATGCCGAGTCACAAAATCTTTCTGTATCGTTCTGTCTGCCATTCTGGATAGTAAGATATAATTACACTGATGATAACGGAGAAACACAGAATGTTTATGACTCCATAACAAAAATCGCCAATGATACAATTCTCATGGTATATCGTGACAGTGTAAGTGCCATAGAAAAGCTTGTAGCGGAAGTTCAGACAAATGCCGCAAATACTGTTTTGTATTATGCAGAAAAAAATGACTGCAACCTTGAAATTGCTGTTCAGATTGATCAGAACAGTGAGGGTGACCATGTTACATTCTATGAAGAAGAACAGGAAAATCCGGGGTGTGTTGTTTCTGCTATTGAAACTGTAAAATCCGATTTAGAAATGTACAAATACCATACCACTTTTGCAATTCATCAGGCTATTGCTATGTATGAAAACTATTGTTCGATCAAAGGTAATTGAATATAAAATCCACTATTGAAAATGTAATTTATGACCTGATAAAAAATTAACATTATGAGAAAGAGAAAATTGAATACGTCTATGGAAAGGCATAAAAGATCCCAACCCTGGGAGGAATAAATGTGTTGTTAAGAGAATTTGAATTAACAATAGAATATCAGAATGATGAAAGAGTAATTAGTGATTTAATGCTCAAAAATAATCTTGTTTATAATGAAGCATCTATACTCTATTATAATTTGAATTGGAGAGAAAAATGTCGAAAGTTTAGCCTTGAAACAAGATGCATTACTTCAATGTTTGCTCGACTGTTTTCAGGATTCAAGACCCAAAATGAATGGAAAATATTGGTACAATGTTGTGACGGAGTGTTTGATGACAGAGTCATTTCATATGGAGGCGTTATTTCAACTCAAGTAAAATTAAATTATGCAAATTTTTGCCGATTGTCTGAAAAGGATAAAAAAATATGTGCATTGGAACTATTAATGAATGGGATTCAAAAAATAGCAAGTATTAAAAAATGGAATTTAGAACCTTTTATTTCTGTTAAAGAACAGATTATATCTTTAAATTATAATAATACATGGACATGGAAGTCGATAAGAAAAAACTCAATGGAAGTAAAAGTAATCTGTCAACACTGTGTAGATAATGTGGCTATATTTTTAATTATCAACGATATTAATGGAAACACTATTTTAGATGAGAAGGTTATTACAGAATTACCTGATGAATGGGCATATTCTAAATATCTGGGAGATATCAAAATAGAAAAAAATAAAATATCACTTGTCGATAAAAAGAAAAAAATATATAAATCGTTTGTGGTATAGGGCTCTGCTAAAAAATCTCTGTAATTACTCATGACAAAAAGGAGCGACTAAAACCGCTCCTTTATCGAGAGCGTAAAATGAATTGTGTAAAACAATAAAATCCACAACAATCGACAATGTAATTTTATCAACAATAAGCCCGAAGTAAAGACTAAAATGAATGCTAAAGCAGTCTTGACTTCAGGCTTATTGTCGATATATTGCAATTATGCGATTGTATGGACAACTATTGTAGAAAACCTCTTACACAAAAATTTTGGTGATACCCCTTTATCTCTATAAACTGCAAGTTGTCAATCAGTCCCCTTCAAATAATCGCATATCACATCATGTAATTCGACATAAGGATTATTTTTTAGTTCTTCTCCTGATTTTTCACATATTACCTTTAATCTACCAATATTATAATTACCATATCCGTCAATCAACTCCATAATCCTTATAATAATCTCAGAAGTAATATCATAATACTTATCTTGCAATGATCGATTATCATTTTGATTTAAAGCTGCTTGTTGAACACATATTTCTTGAATATCAGAAAGGGCTTTTATAAAATTTTGTTGAAATTCATTCAAATTATTCATTATCTATAATATCTTATTTCACATTCATCATAATCAGAAAATGATTCAATTTCGTACTGTAATATTCCATCCAAATATATTCGCTTATATATTTTATTCAAATCAGAAGTCTTGCCTTTTATTGCTGACCATCCTTCATCCGGTAAAGTGACAGAACAATTTGCACATTCAATTTCACCTTCTTTTAATCCAATAACATATTCGATTGAATCTTTTGTCCAATTATATCCTAAACCTCTTAATTTACTTCTTTCATATTTCTTGGATAATTCATCCCAGAACGCACCAATCGTTTCAAATTGCTGATTATCTATCGTTGAAAACACTTTACTTATCCCAACAAATTTCATTTTATGTCACTCACTTTCAGTAAATAAATTCCAATTTATACATTTCTTTTCCACGGTAATGTGACTGGATTTTTTTCAGCTCAACTCAATTATTTCATCAAACATTTCATCAATCGAATTTTTTATTTTTTCTATTTCAAGACACTTTGAATTCATAAGTTCAAAATCCGAATATACTTCCTCATGAGTTATTTCTTCCTGAAGACTGTCCAGCTCTTTTTGCTTTTCATCAATAAGAGTTTCGAGTTCCCTGACACGATTTCTCTTTTTGGCTTCAAGACTTCTCTGCTCTCTGGACTTGTACATTCGCTCATTTTTTTCATTTTTCTCACGTTCGGCAACAGTCTTCTTCTCATTTTCAATCTGCTGTTGTCTGAGCATATCACGTTTTTTATTCACATCAAGATAGTAATCAAAATCGCCGTTATACATTTCTGTACCATCTTTGCGTATTTCAAGAATCTTCTCAGCTATCTTGTTAAGCAGATAACGGTCATGGGAAACGAATATAACTGTCCCCTCATATTCAGCAAGTGCCTGTTCTATCGCTTCTTTAGCTTCAAGGTCAAGATGGTTTGTAGGTTCATCAAGAATAAGTACATTCCCCTTTTCAAGCATCATAAGTGCAAAGCATACCTTTGCCCTCTCTCCACCGCTTATGACTCCGGTTTCCTTGAAAACATTTTCTCCTCTTATACCGACCTTGCCGAGAAGGGATCTTATATCCAGATCTGTCAGTATAGGATAGTGTCTGTGAAGCTCATCTATTACGGTGTTATGCGGGTCAAGGTTAGCACTCTCCTGCTCAAAATAGGATATTCTGACGTTGGACGCCCATTTCACTTTTCCGCTATGAGGAAGAAGACCCTGTATAATTTTAAGGAAAGTTGACTTCCCGATGCCATTGTCACCGATAATACCAAGCTTTTCTCCTCTTTTTATTTCAAAGGAAATATCAGTTGCAAGAACCTTTCTGCTACTGCCGCTTCCGACAGAAATATCAACGTCCTTTACATTTAAAATATCAAACGGTGGCTGAACAGTAAATTCAAAATCAATTTTAGGTCTGTTTGTTACAGCAACAGGTTTTTCAATTATTTCCATTCGCTCAAGAGCTTTTTCACGGCTTTTCGCACTTGCAGCTGTTGATGCCCTCACTTTGTTTTTGGCAATGTAATCCTCCAGCTTTGCAATTTCCTTCTGCTGTGCCTCATATTCTTTCTGCTGATGGTTAACACTCTCCTCTTTCAGATGAGTATACGCCGTATAATTTCCTTTATATCGTGTAAGTGTTCCATGCTCTATCTCGCATACAGAAGTTACTACCCGGTCAAGAAAATATCTGTCATGTGATACTATAAGCAATGCGCCCTTGTAATCTTTAAGATAATCTTCAAGCCATAAAACTGTTTTAAAATCAAGATGGTTTGTAGGTTCATCAAGAATAAGCAGATTAGGCTCTTCAAGGAGAAGCTTTGCAATTGCAAGACGTGTTTTTTCTCCTCCGCTGAAACCGCTTATAACTCTGTCATACTCTCTTTCAGTAAATCCCATACCATTGAGTATCGTTTTGATCCTGACATCTTTTGTGTAACCATCATTTGATTCATAATAGGAAGCAAGTCTGGAGTACTCCTCTGATACAACTTCTGAAACTTCCGAAGTTTCTTTCATCTGTTTTTCGAGTTCCTTCATACGTTCAAGAACTTCATCAAGATGTCTGAACACACTTTTCATTTCGTCAATTACAGTGCTCTCCCTGTCAAGTCCGGACATCTGCTCCAGATATCCCACAGACGTTTTTGAGGAAAGTGAAATAATACCGTCTTTTTCTGTCTGACGATCCGGAAACTCTTTACCGGTCAACAGACGCAGAAGTGTCGTTTTTCCACAGCCGTTAACTCCGATAAGGCCTATCCTGTCTTTTTCGTCAATGGACAGATTTATATTTTTCAGTATCTGGTTGCCGTTATAAAATTTATTTACATTTATCAGATTTGCAAGCATAGTTTTATTCTCCGTTTTCTCAGAATCTGTTTTCAACAGTATAATAAATGGATGTAAATGTGATGTAAAAACAAATTATTGCATACATTTTTATTATATCATACTCTTTTGAAAATTGCAATAAATCGGCAAATCGTTTTCAGAATTCCCGATTTTTATTTCGATTTTTTATTGCCTTTTTTTAAAATATGTGATAAAATAATATGATACGGTATATTTTGATTTAATACTTGAAAGAGGTGCAAAAATGAACAACAATAAAAGTTTATTTTTCAGGATCTGTATTCTGATCCTTGCAGCAGTGATAACTCTCGGAGTAATCATTCTGCCTTTTATAAGTTAAATCTGAACAAACTATTTGCCATTTAAACAGGACTATAAAAATGGAGGTATGACAATAAATGTCCGGAAACAACAAAAACGATAAAGATTCCTATGCCAAGGACACACTTGCTTTCAATATTCCGCCACAGGGTCAGAGAAACAGACCGCCAAGGCAGCCGCAGCAGCGTCCACAGCAAAACGAATATAACGAATACCAGAATGAGTATTACAATGACGAATATTATCCTCAGCAGGATTCATACGGCTATCCGTCAAATGGTCAGGGACAGAACCCACAGTATCAGCAAAGGCAGTACTCACAGGGATATCAGCAGGGACAGCCCTATAATAATGGTAACGGATATAACCGTCCGCAGAATACCAACCGAAACCGACAGGGCGG
>OLWA01001359.1_pt1 | contig 25410 bp, 20 predicted proteins | sample 1673251 | NCBI WGS metagenome assembly OLWA01 (sample SAMEA3178937, study PRJEB25190) | human gut metagenome | biome: human gut; feature: human-associated habitat; material: faeces | place: Austria | collected 2013 | reverse complement strand
GCGGGCGACCTTCCAGTCGCCCCTACAGCTACGCGGTGGAGCGTTGCGGTGATTTTCAATGCATTATCAATGACTGTCCATGCAGGCAATGTAGGGGCGAGTGGAAGCTCGCCCGGATTTATAAATGATACTTAATTATCTGATTATAATATCATAATGTCAAATGATACATCTTTATTTGCGTATTTGCGATATTTTGCTGTATTTTACGGCTAATCGATTTCATATTTCAAATAAAATCAATGGATGAATAAAAAGTTATTGTTTTCACTTACCGGCTCACTATTATTGGGCGTGACCTCATGCGAGGTTTCGGATTTTATTAGTGACACCTTTGGCAGTGAGGAAAAGAAATTGCCGGAGGAGGTTGCTGATGCAAAAAGACGCATTTTGACCGATACGCATCTTTGGAGATTGACTATGAACTGATTGGTATGCATCCGGGGGTAATCGTTCCCCAATGGGATGATGCAATTGCAGTGCAAAATGGCGAGATGGAGAGTATAAATGTTCCGCTGTTTACCGAAGCTACCTACAGCGGGGCGTTTTACATCAATCGCGACAAGCCTGACACAAAAGTAATGATATTATTGGTGCAATTGATTCGGGATTTACCGTAATGATTGCCACAACAATAAATGGTTCTAATGATTACTTTGTGTGGCTTCCAAAGATCATTTTTCAAATTATTATATGTATATAATAACGGGAATTAAAAGTATTAAATAGTTATGAGGAAGTTAATATTAATATTGATGATTTTTCAAATTGTAATTGTGGAAAATAACCTTTGCGCTCAGACATCTGAAAATTTTCCCCTTGAGATGCTTGAAAATAGAGACTGGTTTATTAAGTTTGTTGATGCAGATCATAATAAACGTCCGGCTCAAGGAATTAAAATGGAAAATAATATGCTGATTTCTTTTGCTTATTTTGATGGCAAAAGAAAAGAATTGAAAGCACCATATTATATCTCTAATACACTTGACAAAACATTCGTACCCTCAAAAATAGGGAAGAATAAAAGCGGTAAATATCTTATAATTAATGATCCATCAGGATTCATGTGTGCCAAGATAATAGCTGTGACAAAAACGGAGATGTTTCTACATTGCTATTGGACAAACACTCAACTATCATTCACAACCAAACGACCCGACTGAAAATGCGTGCGATATAATGATGACATAGCGTGTTCTGAAATCCTGCACTTGACATCAACCAAACTCAGAGTCAAAAACCATAGGAATATATACAGCTCCTGTTTCATCGTTTCCTAAAAAATATGTATATATAATAAAAGGAATGCATTAAAACAATGAAAAAGAATATCATTATAATTCTGATTACAATTTTTTGTACATCGATTAGCCTCTATGCGCAAAGTAATTACTCTTCAACTATGCTTGAAGGTAAAGACTGGTATCTATTGATGCCTAACGAGTATCCGATAAAAAGACCTCCGCAAGGAGTAAAGTATGTAAATGGAACAAAAGTTTCATTTATCTATGATGGGGCTAAGCGAGCCGAAGCAACTGCACCATACTATCTGTCATCAACCCCGGATAAGACTTTTGATCAATCCAAAGTAGGTAAAAGTACGACCGGAAAATACATAATAATATTGTATAATGATGGCATAGCATGTTCTGAAATCCTGCGCTTGACATCAACCGAGCTTAGAGTCAAAAACCATTGGAATAATTGGGTAGTGGGATTCTCTACAACCTGTCCTGACAAATGAAATATTATACCTTTTGCATAATATTTTCCCTTATCAGCGTGGCAAATGTCTCTTGTTCAAGAAATACTTGTCATGCATCATGGATTGTCCATGCAGCTGCGCGGTGGCTATTAACATGATTTTCAGTACATTATTAATGCCTGTCCATACAGGCAATGTAGGGGCGAGTGGAAGCTCGCCCGCGTTACGTCCGCCGGTGACGTATATGGTTTGCATCCCCAGAGGGGATGATCTGTGTTTCCGCATGGTTTGTGTTGTGGGCGACCTTCCAGTCGCCCCTACAGCTGCGCGGTGGAGCGTTTGGGTGATTTGCAATGTATTATCAATGATTGTCCATGCAGGCAGTGTAGGGGCGAGTGGAAGCTCGCCCGCGTTGCGTCTGCGTTGGTGACGTATATGAGCGGCATCTCTAAAGGGGATAGACCGCGTTTCCGCAGTGCATGTATTGCGGGCGACCTTCCAGTCGCCCCTACAGCTACGCGGTGGAGCGTTGACGTGATTTACAATGCATTATCAATGGATTGTCCATACAGCTACGCGGTGGGCTACGCGGTGATTTGCAATGCATTATTAATGATTGTCCATGCAGGCAGTGTAGGGGCGAGTGGAAGCTCGCCCGCAGTACATGTTTAATGAAAACAATCTAAAAAATTTTTCATTTTCGCCAAAATTCAGTATTATTACAATTTCATTTTAAATACAAAAAAACGACAAGAGATGAAGGATGAAGTTTTCAGATGGATTGCACTGGGATTATTTGTGCTGATTATAGTGTATCTGTTTTTTGGCATTTTTCCATGGTGGGTGCTTGCGGTGGTTGATGTCGCGGCTATAATATTGAGCGTGATGCGTTGGTGTCAGCTGCGCCGAACCGGCGCAACAGCTGAAGCACGTCGCCGATTCCTCTCATCCATTCGCCTCTTTATCCTTTTGACAGTACTGATTATAATAGCACTGATAATCCCGCCGCAAAACTGACGGTATTAGCGGTTAAATTTCTGGTATAGTGCCGGAGGTAAGGAGGGTGATGGCGAAGTCGAGGACTGTGTCGATGCCGTCGACTGCCGCATGGGGGTCAAAATCCACAGCACATCCGGGCGAGGGGTCTATGCCTGCCTCCGTGGGCAATCCTTTGGCGTCAAGCACCGGGCATGCAGAAAAACGCACGCCCCACCCGTTTGGCAATTCGGAGTTAAAAGGCATACCGCTGCCGCCGCCTGTCGTGGCTCCTACAACACGACACCCGGGGATATACTGCATGATTGATACAAAATTATTTGCAGCACTGAATGTGCCGCGCCCGGCGAGTACCACCACCGGTTTGCCCCACATTATGCGCCCTTTTTCGGCGGGGTCATAATAGTAGGCGCGCGGAGCGGAAAAGTCGTCATGCCCGGGACCTGTCTTATGGGAAATATATCCGGCAAGCGTACGCCCGGTTATGAACCGCGCCACGAGTGTCTCCACGTTAGTCATGCTGCCGCCGCCGTTGTTGCGGATGTCTATGACGAGTCCGGTGCATGTGTTAAGATACATCAGTATCTGGTCGAGATTGCCCTCTCCAATCGGAGAGCTGAAAGAATCATAGCGCACGTATCCTACATTTTGCGGCAGGATGCCGTAGTCGATTCCACCGGAAGAAAGGTAATTGAAATTCAGATAATACTGCTCGACAAGCCGCGAGCTGTAATTGTCGGGATAGTCGCTCCACCATGCACGATAATAGGAGGTGTTGAACGAGGAAGACAGGTTAGTGTGACCGTCGCGCAACTCGTTAAGCATGTCGGCACACACAAAAAACAGTTCTTTAGCCGTCATGTCGTCGCTGACCTTAGCCGAATAACGGTTGTGGACCTCGTTCCAGTCCACATCTTTCTCAGCGAAAAAGCAGTAATGCTCATCCATTATGGTCCACAGAGCCTCGAAATTGCCGCGAGGGCTGTCATCCCACTCCTCGACCTTGTGGCAGGAGGAAAGTGACAATATCAGGAGAATGACCGGAAATAAGGCTGCAAGTCGATTTATCATTTCAATACAGGGCGGAGATTATGCGTGCCTCGGGACTAATGCCCTTGCCGGGGGTAAGGCTGAGCCACTCCCCCGCCACGCCGATCACGGCTGATGAATTGACGACACGCGTGGTGATATTATTGACTTTGGTTGATAACACATTGCTGCGGAACCCGACACGGAGCGTGGTCGCGCCAAAGTGCAGGTCGGCGGTGACAAGATTTTCCATGCGGAAATAGTTGCCCCACCATGCGGCATGGGCAAGCCCGGAGTCGTCGCCGAGCGAAATCTCATAAAACAGTTCGCCATACTGCGGAGAGAAAAACACTCCGGTGAGGGGCAACACAGGCTGATAACGCAGAGTAAGCGGCAGACGTCCGATGTGACAGTTCCACGCGGCATATCCGGTGACATTAACCGTCCACGCAGCCTCCACAGCCACGGGATTGTTGCCGTTACGGGTGCTGTAAAGACACCCCAGGTCAATGCCGGTGCTGCCTCCGGCGGCAAGCGTTATGCCGGCGGGCAGACGCCAGCGGTGCATCATGCCCCATGAAAATTCACCTGTCAAACGCCACATAGTGGCATTGCGTGCCGGATTGTGGGTGCGGTTCAACGTCAGTCCGGAACGTAGCTGCATCACCCACCTGTCGGGAGAAAATTTCATTGCCTGCATGCGCTCATAATTGAACGCACCGCTCCAGCCCGAGTATTTCAGCGGAGTGAGATAGGTGTTTACAAGCTCGGCACCGCCAGCCTCAATCATGTAAGCCGAGGTAACCGGACGCAGAGGCTTAACCTCCACGCTGTCGCGCGCGACCGCGGCAAACGGCAGCATGGCGGCAAGGAGCAATATTATGCGTGACATGGCGCGTTGCATCAGAATATACGTTGCTGCCCGTTAATCTCGTCGCGCACCTCATCGTCAGAGCGTTCAGGCTCAACAGGAGTATCTTCGGCAGGCGCCTGTTCAGGCTCCTCCTCAGTCTCGTCGACAACATCAACCTCCTTTGGCTCTATCTCCACGATAGACTCGACGGCAAAAGTAGTGAGTCGCTTTCCCTTTGCCTTGCAACTCTTGACCCCGATAAACTCCGTGGCGTCAACCACTGCAGAGCCTCGGAATGAATCGGCACCACCGTAGGTCACCTCAACGCGACATCCCGGCTCGTCGCTCAGGATGATAAGCTGCGACTTCTCATTTTCACCGATGAAGCTCGTGCGTTTTGCCACAGGCTCGAAGGTAAAGCGTTTCAGATAGGGATAACCCTGCTGGTCAGCGTCATAAAGCACAGCCGTCCACACATGTCCCGGACGGTATTTCTCTATGCGCAGTATATTGTCCTCATAGTGGTTGCTTGCCGCGAAGGTCGACATGTAATACTCTCCGCTTTTAAGGATGACAAGTATCTGGTCAGTGCCAAGGAACTCCCCGAGATAAGTGCCCCGCTTCTCATAGTTAAGGCGCAGGATGTCGGGGTCAAACCACACTTCCCTGCCGCCGAGCGTCGACGCACCCTTCTCCTTGAGCGAGAAACGGTGAACCTCGTTTTTGGTTACGATATTGCCCTGTGCGCCTTTGCCTTTGACCCCGAGCTCGCCGAAATCGACATCAAACTGCAGAGTCTTCAGGCGCAGCTTAGGCTTCAGAGTCACTTTCACCACTTCCGCCTCACCGTTAGGATTGGCAGTAAACCACATTATTTTCGAGCCGGGCAATCCCTGGGTAAGGTCATATTCCTTGTCTCGGGTGACTCCCGTCACATAGAAGCGCTTCATGTAATATATGCCTCCCTTGCCGTTCTGGTAGATTACATTGTAGATTGTGCGTTCATCCTTATGCTTGAACACATTTACATACAACACGTTTTTGCCGACAAACATCTTTTCCTGCACTTTCACGACCTTATACTTACCATCCTTGTAAAAGATGATTATATCGTCGATGTCGGAGCAGTTGCAGATATACTCGTCTTTCTTTAGCGAAGTTCCGATAAAGCCTTCCTCGCGGTTGATATAAAGCTTCTCGTTTGCCTCGGCAACGGCGGCTGCGGCAATGTTGTCGAAACTACGTATGACAGTGCGGCGCTGATAAGGTGCGCCATACTTTTCTTTCAGTCGGGAATACCAGTCGATGGTAAATCTCACCATGTGGGCGAGATGGTCGTCAATTACAGCTATGCGCTCCTTATAATTGGCAATCTGGCGGTCGGCATCCTCACTGTTGAATTTCAGGATTCGCTTCATCCTTATCTCCATCAGCTTGAGCAGGTCGTCGCGCGTAACCTCGCGCCACAGCGAAGCCTTGAACGGCTCCAGACGGCAGTCGATATGGGCAAGCACGTCGTCCATCGACTCACCCTGTTCAAATTCCTTGTCCTTATAGATGCGCTCCTCGATAAAGATGCGTTCAAGCGACGCGAAATGGAGCGACTCCTCGATCTCGGCGCGCTGTATCTCAAGCTCGCGGCGCAGAAGGTCGCGCGTCGTGTCGACGCTATGGCGCAGCACGTCGCTCACGCCAAGGAAATGAGGCTTGTTTTCAGAAATCACGCAACAGTTGGGCGACACGCTCAGCTCACAGTCGGTAAACGCATAAAGCGCGTCAATAGCCTTGTCGGAAGATGTTCCCGGAAGCAGATGCACAAGGATGAGCGCGCTTTCAGAGGTCATATCCTCCACCTTGCGCACCTTTATCTTACCCTTTTCAGCCGCCTTCAGGATGGAATCGGAGAGCGACCCGGTGGTCTTGCCAAACGGAATCTCGGTGATGGCGAGAGTGCGGTTGTCGACCTTCTCTATCTTAGCCCTTATTTTGACCGAGCCGCCACGCTCCCCGTCGTTGTATTTGGAGACATCGAGAAAACCACCTGTGGGGAAGTCGGGGTAGAGAACAAACTCCTCTCCGTTAAGATAGGCAATCGCGGCATCTATTATCTCGTTGAAGTTATGCGGCAATATCTTTGACGACAGACCGACAGCGATACCCTCCACTCCCTGCACCAGCAAAAGCGGGAACTTGGCGGGAAGCGTCACAGGCTCCGGATTTCTGCCGTCGTAGGACACAGTCCAGTCAGTCACCTTAGGGCTGTAAAGCACCTCAAGGGCGAAGTGGGAGAGTCGGGCCTCGATATACCTGCCCGCAGCCGCGGAAGCTCCGGTAAGTATATTGCCCCAGTTACCCTGGGTCTCCACAAGCAGGTCCTTCTGTCCAAGCTGCACAAGCGCGTCCTTGATGGAGGCATCACCGTGGGGATGGTATTTCATCGTGTCGCCCACCACATTAGCCACCTTGTTGAAACGCCCGTCGTCAAGGGTGCGCATCGAGTGGAGTATGCGCCTCTGCACGGGCTTCAATCCGTCGGTGATATGTGGCACCGCACGTTCAAGTATCACATAGGAGGCGTAGTCGAGAAACCAGCTCTGGTACATGCCCCTCAACTGGTGTCTCACCACGTCGTCAGTGGTGTCAAGCGTAACCCTGCCACCCTTCTCTGATGATTCTGCGGGAAGAGAGGTGTCCTCTTCTTCACCGGGTAATGTCATATCGTCTATATCGTCGCTCATTGCCTGGATAATGATTTCATGGAACAAGGCGCAACATGCGCAATCTCTACAAAGTTAACATTTTTTTTCCGCATAATGCGACATTTCACCCATAATTGCTATTTTTGCAACAAATACCTAAACACCTGACATCAAACTGACCCTTATGAAACATCTTGCAGCCCTACTTGCGGCAGTCACAGCGACAGGCGCCTTACAGGCACAGAATACAGACATGGCATTTCCCGCCGACATGACCTTATGGTACACGACGCCCGCAGTGCAATGGGAAGAGACCCTTCCGCTCGGCAACGGCCGACTCGGAATGATGCCCTACGGCAACCCTTTTGACGAGAAAATCGTGTTGAACGAGATAAGCATGTGGAGCGGTTCAAAGGCATGCTACGACAACCCCGCAGCCGCAAAAAGCCTCCCCGAAATACAGCGCCTGCTTGTCGAAGGCAAAAACCTTGAGGCACAGGAGCTGATGTATTCGACCTTTGTCCCGACAAAGACCACCGACCTCGGCACTTATGGAAGCTACCAGATGCTCGCCGACCTCGACATCGCCCTGTCCTATCCCGACTCGACAGTCACCGACTACATGAGATGGCTCGACTTGCAGGAAGCCACCGCCACGACCGCCTATACAATCGCGGGAGTGAGATACGTAGCCGAGTGTGCCGTGCCGCGCGGCGAGGAGGTGATGATATACCATATCAAGGCATCTCAAAAAGCGGCGGTCAACTTTACCGCCTCGCTATACAGAAAGGAACACGGGAGCCTAAGCAGCGCGGGAGCGGGAATGATCATGCTCTCCGGGATGCTCGAGAGCGGACAGCCAGGAGTAGACGGAGTAAGATATGCCGCAGTGGCGGGATGCCGCGTGGCGGGGGATAACGCCTCTGTACATTCTTCCGACTCCACAATCACAGTGAGCAACGCCGACGAGGCATATGTAATAGTCGGTGCCGCAACGAGCTACCTCAACGGAGAGATGTACAGGACCGACGCGCTCAACGATGTAAGCGCGGCAATGAAGCTTGACGACATCGAGGAGCTTCACCGGCTCGGCACGCAACGTCACCGGCAGCTGTTTGACCGGGCGACCGTGACTCTGCCCGAAGGGAAGATAGCACATCTGCCCACCAACGAGCGCATCGAGGCGTTCCGGACCGAAAGCGACCCTTCGCTCGCCGCCCTATACTACAACTACGGCAGATACCTGCTGATTTCAAGCACACGTCCCGGATGTCTGCCCCCTAATCTTCAGGGATTATGGGCAAATGACGTGGTGACACCCTGGAACGGCGACTACCACACCAATATCAACGTACAGATGAACCACTGGGGAGCGGAGCCCGGCAACCTGTCGGAACTCCACGAGCCGCTTATAGACCTGGTGAAACGCGCTGTACCCAACGGCACACACACGGCAAAGGTGTTTTACGGTCCCGACGCCGAGGGCTGGGTAATGCACATGATGACCAACCCCTGGGAATACACCGACCCCGGCGAACATCCATCATGGGGAGCAACCAACACCGGCGGCGCGTGGCTGTGTGCCCACCTTTGGGAACATTACCTGTACACAGGCGACAAGCAATATCTCGCCGAGATATATCCCGTAATGAAAGGGGCGGCACAATTCTTCCGCTCGACGATGATTAAAGAACCGCGCAACGGCTGGCTTGTCACAGCTCCAAGCTCGTCGCCCGAAAATACATTTTTCGCCGCCGACAGCGTGACGCCGGTAAGCGTTGTCATGGGACCGGCAATGGACACCCAGCTCATACGCGAGCTTTATTCCAACACAATCGAAGCAGCAGCCATCCTTGACACCGACCGGCAGTTTGCCGACTCTCTGCGACATGACCTCACCCTGCTTCCACCCCATAAGACCGGGCGCGACGGCAGGCTCATGGAGTGGCTTGAAGAATACAGGGAGACTGACCCTCATCACCGCCATGTAAGCCACCTGTATGCGCTGCATCCGGGCAACCAGATTTCAGTCGAATACACACCGGAGCTTGCGGAAGCCGCGCGAAAAACCCTCGAACGCAGAGGCGACGGCGGCACAGGCTGGAGCCGCGCCTGGAAAGTCAACTTCTGGGCCCGCTTAGGCGACGGTAACCGAGCCTACAAGCTGTTCAAGGCTCTTCTGGTCCCTGCCTACACCGCCGACAAGCCTCATCATGACGCAGGCACCTTCCCCAACCTGTTCTGCTCCCACCCGCCATTCCAGATGGATGGAAACTGGGGCGGCGCCGCAGGCATAGGCGAGATGCTGCTGCAAAGTCAAGACGGATTTATCAACCCGCTACCGGCACTCCCCGACGAATGGCAGTCAGGCAGCATCCACGGATTCAAGGTGAGAGGCGGTGCGGAAGTCGACATGACCTGGGATGGCGGAAAGCTCCGAAGCATGACAGTGACAGGCGGATTCACCTCTGACATCAAGATAAAAAAACCCGCCGGAGTCACCACAGTCACTGTCGACGGGAGAAAGACGGCAGCGGGCAAATACATCGAGCTACGACTTAATAAGGGAGAAAAGGCTGAAATTTTGCTTGATTAATCATTTTTCTGTATCTTTGTGACTCTAAAATTATTAATTAGGAATTATGGCACAACAGGAAGACCAATTCAAAAAAATAGTATCTCATGCCAAGGAATACGGTTTTGTATTCCAATCAAGCGAAATATATGACGGACTCTCAGCCGTTTACGACTACGGTCAGAACGGTGTTGAGATGAAAAACAATATAAAACGTTACTGGTGGGACGCAATGACTCTCCTGCACGAAAATATCGTCGGCATCGACTCGGCGATTTTCATGCACCCCACAATCTGGAAAGCGTCAGGTCATGTCGACGCGTTCAATGACCCCTTGATCGACAACAAGGACTCAAAGAAGCGTTACCGCGCCGACGTGCTTATCGAGGACGCCATCGCGAAGTTTGACGACAAAATCGAGAAAGAGGTTGAGAAAGCCCGCAAGCGTTTCGGCGACTCTTTTGACGAAGCCCTTTTCCGCGAGACCAATCCCCGCATCCTTGAGCAGAAAGCCAAGCGTGACGCGCTCCACGAGCGTTTTGCAAAAGCGATGAATGACGGTGACCTCAACGAGCTTCGCCAGATTATCATCGACCAGGAAATCGTAGACCCTATTTCCGGCACAAAGAACTGGACCGAGGTGCGTCAGTTCAACCTCATGTTCCGCACCGAGATGGGCTCTACCGCCGACGGCGCGATGACCGTATATCTCCGTCCCGAGACCGCACAGGGTATCTTCGTCAACTACCTCAACGTGCAGAAGACAGGCCGCATGCGCATACCCTTCGGTATCGCACAGATAGGAAAAGCGTTCCGCAACGAGATTGTGGCTCGTCAGTTTATATTCCGCATGCGTGAGTTCGAGCAGATGGAAATGCAATTTTTCGTACGCCCCGGACAGGAACTCGAGTGGTTCAAGAGCTGGAAAGAGACTCGCCTGAAATGGCACAAGGCTCTTGGTCTCGGCGATCAGAAATACCGCTATCATGACCACGAGAAGCTCGCCCACTACGCCAATGCCGCTACCGACATCGAGTTTGAGATGCCGTTTGGCTTCAAGGAAGTGGAAGGTATCCATTCACGCACCAATTTTGACCTCTCCCAGCATGAGAAATTCTCAGGCAAGAAGATTCAATATTTCGACCCGGAGCTTAACGAAAGCTATACCCCTTACGTAATCGAGACATCGATCGGTGTTGACCGCATGTTCCTGTCAGTGCTCTGCTCAAGCTACGAAGAGCAAGCGCTTGAAGGAGGCGACACCCGCGTTGTGCTCCACCTTCCGCCGGCACTTGCGCCCGTGAAGTGTGCCGTTATGCCTCTTGTACGCAAGGACGGTCTGCCCGAAAAGGCTCGTGAGATAGTCAACGACCTCAAGTTTGACTTCCCGACCCACTACGAAGAAAAAGACTCTATCGGCAAGCGCTACCGCCGCCAGGATGCCATCGGCACCCCCTTCTGCGTGACAGTCGACCACCAGACACTGGAGGACAACACCGTCACTCTGCGCGAGCGTGACTCTATGGAGCAGAAGCGTGTCAACATAAGCGAGCTGCACCGTCTCATCCACGACACGGTAAGCATCAACTCTCTTCTGCGCAAACTCGGATAAACTCACTATCTTAATCATTGACTATTATGAAATTTAATCGACTTTTCTCGTTGCTGGCAGGCATCATATGCCTTGCAAGCCTCTCTTCATGCAACTATAACTCTCTGGTTGAAAAGCAGCAGACTGTCGACCAGAACTGGGCGGAAGTTGAAAACCAGTATCAGCGCCGCGCCGACCTCATCCCCAACCTCGTGGCAACCGTCAAAGGCTATGCCGCCCACGAGGAAAACACCTTCACAAAGGTGACCGAGGCCCGCAGCAAAGCTACATCAATCAACATCTCCGCCGAAGATCTCAACGAAGAGACTCTCGCGAAGTTTCAGGAGGCTCAGAACCAGCTTACAGGAGCGCTGAAGTCGCTGCTTGCCGTGAGCGAGGCTTATCCCGACCTGAAAGCCAACGAGAATTTCCGTGACCTGCAGGTGCAGCTTGAAGGCACAGAAAACCGCATCACCGTGGCGCGTGGTCGCTACACGGAAGCGGTGAAAGATTACAACACTTCAATCAAAAAGTTCCCGACCACGATTTATGCCGGATGGTTTGGCTTCACCCCCAAGCCTCAGTTCAAGGCTGCGGCAGGCGCTGAGTCAGCTCCGAAGGTCGAGTTCTAAACTATATTTTAATGAGAAAATTACCATTACTGTTTACTCTTGGCGTTATCGTCGCAGTGGTTGTCTCGGCATGCAGCAAAGATACCACATGGGAAGACTATGCCGAATGGCGTAATGCCAACAACTCCTGGCTTGACGACTGTCAGGAAAAGACCAATCCCGACGGCACGCCTTACTACACACTCCTGCGTCCCGGATATGACAAAGGTCAATATGTCCTCGCCCACTGGTTTAACGACCGAAGCGAGACAGCCGGCAACCTGAGCCCCTACTGGACCTCAACGGTCGATGTGAAATACATCGGACGCTACTATACCGATGTGGCATTTGACTCAAGCTACCTGCTGAAAGAGTCTTACGGCGACTCGATATTCCGCACAGGGCTTTCAAGTGTCATAAGCGGTTGGGGCATTGTATTGCAGGAGATGCATGTAGGCGACTCTGTGGAAGTGCTGATTCCCTACCAGTCGGCCTACGGTGCTACCGGATATGGCAGCATACCTCCTTACAGCAATCTTAAATTCAATATAAAACTTGTCAATATCCCCAACTGGGAGACAAAACAATAATCAACCCTTATCACCAATCTCTTATGTGTGGAATAGTAGGATATATAGGAAACCAACAGGCTTACCCGATTCTGATAAAGGGACTTCACCGTCTTGAATACCGTGGCTATGACAGTGCCGGAGTCGCGCTAATCTCCGACACCAATAACCTGAACATCTACAAGTCACGCGGAAAAGTAAATGACCTTGAAAACTTCTGCGAGTCGAAGGATGTGACGGGAAGAATCGGTATCGCACACACACGCTGGGCCACCCACGGTGAGCCAAACGACGTAAATGCCCACCCGCATTACAGCTCAAACGGCAAAATCGCGATTGTCCACAACGGCACAATCGAGAATTATAATGTATTGAAAATGGCTCTTGAGAAGCATGGCTGCACTTTCCGTAGCGAAACTGACACGGAAGTCGTGGTCAAGCTTATAGAGTATATCCAGGAGACCAACGGATGTTCGATTCTTGAAGCGATGAGAGAAGCGCTCAACCAGGTAGTGGGAGCTTATGCTATTGCAGTCATCGACATCGACAATCCCGACACAATACTTGCGGCAAGGAAAAGCTCGCCGCTTGTAATCGGTATCGGCGATGACGAGACTCTGATTGCATCTGACGCCACTCCGATTATCGAATACACCAACAAGGTGGTCTATCTTCGTGACGATGAAATAGCTATCATAAAGCGTGGCGAAGAACTGCGCGTAATAACCAATGACAATGAGTCATCGTCAATCGACGTGCAGACTCTGAACATGTCAGTGTCGCAGCTTGAAAAAGGCGGCTACGCCCATTTCATGCTTAAAGAGATTTTTGAACAGCCCAACTCTATCCACGACTGCATAAGAGGCAGAATCGTGAACAACGGGACTGAAATCAAGCTCGCGGGAATCATCGACCACACCGACCGCTTCGTCAACGCCTCGCGCATAATAATCGTGGCATGTGGCACTTCATGGCATGCCGGACTTATCGGGGCACGACTCTTCGAGACAATAGCACGCATACCGACCCAGGTCGAGTATGCCAGCGAGTTCCGCTACAGCAATCCGGTGATAACACCGCAAGACATAGTAATAGCTATCTCCCAGTCAGGAGAGACAGCTGACACTCTGGCGGCAATAAAGCTCGCCAAAGAAAAAGGAGCGTTTGTCTATGGTGTGTGCAATGCCGTAAGCTCTTCAATAGCGCGCGAGACCGACACCGGCACATACATCCACGTAGGACCTGAAATAGGCGTCGCCTCTACCAAAGCGTTTACCGGACAGGTGACCGTGCTTACGATGCTCGCGCTTGCCGTGGGACAGATACGCCGCACCATCTCGCAGAAGGAGCTTGCCGAAGTAGCGCAATCGCTCCAAAATCTGCCCGACCTTATCAAAGAGACCCTGTCGCTTAATGACGAGATAGAGCGACTGTCACAGATATTCACCTATGCCCATAACTTCCTCTATCTCGGAAGAGGCTACAATTATCCGTCGGCACTGGAAGGCGCCCTGAAACTAAAGGAAATCAGCTATATCCATGCCGAAGGCTATCCTGCCGCAGAGATGAAGCACGGACCTATCGCACTTATCGACCGCGAGATGCCCACTGTGGTTATCGCACCTACCGACGAGCTGCACGAAAAAATCATCTCCAATATCCAGCAGGTAAAAGCTCGCGGAGGTTCGGTAATAGCTATTGTGACCCGTGGCGACACAACTATTCCTGAAATCGCTGATTTCACTCTGGAGATTCCCCCGGTGCCGGAATGTCTGTCGCCCATCATTGTCTCAATCCCGCTGCAGCTCCTTGCCTATCATATCGCAGTAATGAAAGGATGCAACGTGGACATGCCGCGTAACCTCGCCAAGTCAGTAACTGTAGAATAAGACTACAATCCAATCATAGTGTAGAGACAGCCGCCCTCGGTTGTCTCTACATTTTTTATATACCTTTATATAATATGGCACAAAAAAAGAGCGGCAGCATTGCTGTCGCTCTCTGTGCGCACGAAGGGACTCGAACCCCCACGTCGTTAGACACTAGATCCTAAGTCTAGCGCGGCTACCAATTACGCCACGTGCGCAGGATTTGTGAGTGCAAAGGTAGAAACTTTAATTGGAATATACAACAGTTTCCCCACAAAATTTAATACAAAATTACCGATTCAGAAATATTACATTAATAATCAACGATTTATGCCATCTTCAAACACACAAGATAACACTGCGTAGCTGTAGAGACAATAATGGTGCAACACCTTGGGAGTCATCGCGTAGCCGCAGGAACAACCGTAAGGTCGCCCGCGTTTCCGCATGGGATGCATCACACAATGTTTCCCCAAAGGGGATAATCTTTGTTTAGCCGTGGGTTGAGCGTAGCGATACCGACGGTACGTTTTGTGTATTGACGATGTTTCCGTAGGAATCATCCTGTATCAATCGTTTTGTCAAACCAATGTTACCATGTATTATATCACCTGTCAGGAAAATGCATATTGTGTGTGTACGGTACAATCGTGGCGCAACAGCTACGTACTATCCGCGCAAAAAGAAAATGGGCTGCGTGATGACGCAACCCATTTCTTCCACCATGCCTAAAAACATGGCATTGTCTTATTTTAGATTTCTACGTTTATGCGCTTCAAGTCTTTGTCTGCACTGGAAGAGCCTACCATGAGCTCATATGTGCCGGGGACAACACGCATTGTACCTGTCGTCTCATCCCAGTTTTCAAATCGCTCAAGCGGCATGTCGATTGTCACCGTGCGCTTCTCACCGGGCTTCAGTGTCACCTTCTCATAGCCACGGAGGGTCTTGAGCGGACCGTTCACGTCAGCCACACGGCGCATATAGAGCTGAACCGTCTCGGCTCCCTCGCGGTCACCGGTATTTTCAATCTCAACCGACACTTTTCCATCGGAATACACAGGATTGCCATAACGGAAATCAGTATAGCTTAGACCGAATCCAAAGGGATACAGCGGCTCGTTCAGCAGATAGCGATAAGTGCGTCCTGTCATGCGATACTCATCAAATGGAGGAAGATCGGCGTCAGAGGCATAGAACGTGACGGGGAGTTTACCGGAAGGATTATAATCACCAAATAGAATGTCGGCAATAGCGTGTCCGCCCTGTTCGCCGGGATACCACGCCTCTACAATCGCATCACAAATCACACTTTCAGGAGCGAGCGCCACCGCGCTGCCGCTACAGTTGACAAACACAATCTTTTTGCCTGCCTTGTGGAGCGCCGCAAGTATGTCGCGCTGCACCTGAGGCAACTCGATGGATGTGCGGTCGCCATTGTCAAAGCCGGGATCGGTCACCTTTGCCTCCTCGCGTTCGAGTGCGGGAGAAATGCCGCCGAAATAAATAACTATGTCACTGCCCTCAGCGCTTTTCAATATATCATCAATCGAGAGTTCACGATTGCGCACAATGTCAAAGTTAAGCGTAGCGTCATCGGCAAGCTGCATGTAATTAACCTCGACATCATAGCGTTTACCGGCTTCTACCGCAAGCGGCATCTGACGGAATCCGAGAGGATCGGTCTTCCAGCGGTTATGTATAGTGTCACCGTTGATAATTATTCTCATTCCATCGTCATTGTTAAACACGATGTCAAGCGTCTCGTTGCGGTCAGCTACATAAGAGCCTTTTATCCTTGTCGTAAAATCAGTCAGCTCAACACCGGGCGCAAAAGCGGTGTTTCCACCGTTGTCAAGCTGTATAGGCGCCGTATAGTTGAGAGTCACGACAGGAGAGCCCGACATCTCGGTGTTGTTCCAATACACCGCTCTCATACCCGGCTTGCCGTCAGCATCGGTTATCTTATCAAATATGCTCTCGCGCTCAGTCATCGCCGTGATAGTCGACCCCTTGCGGTAAGGCAGCTCGCCGACCTTTGCCTGTAAACCTTCGAGCATAGTCACTGTGTGAGCGGGTTGTCCGTAATATATACCCCACTGCATTGTGGAGTCGGCGGCATTCGGCCCCATCACCATAATGCGTGACGCATCTTCCTTTTTAAGGGGAAGAATACCGTTGTTTTTGAGCAGCACGGTCTGTTCCTTCGCCATCTGCAAGGCGAGATCACGATTTGCCTTGCTTGCCACAACCGACTGCGGTATACTGGTCCATGACACCAGCGAGTCAGGGTCAAAATCACCGAGGTCAAAGCGCTCCTTGAGAAGACGGATCACACTCTTGTCAATATCAGCCTCCGATATGTCACCGCGCTTCACGGCGGCAGGCAATGTCTTATAGATGGCACCACACTCCACATCGGTACCGCTTCTTACGCCAAGTGCCGACGCACTCTCCGCATCGGCAGCGACTCCATGTCGGCCCGGAAGATAAAAGTCACGGATGGCGCCGCAGTCGCTCACGACAACCCCGTCAAAGCCCCAGTCATCACGAAGTATCGACTGAAGGAGCCTGTCAGAGCCACAGCATGCCTGCCCCTCAAACCGCTGATAGGCACACATCACCTGACGCACATTTCCTTCCTGCACAAGCACTTTGAAAGCCGGCAGATAAGTCTCCCACAGGTCGCGCGCCGGCAAATCCTCGATGTCAAAGCTATGACGGGTCTTTTCAGGTCCGCTATGCACGGCAAAATGCTTGGCACACGCTATCAGTTTATGATATTTTTCGGTAGTGTCACCCTGAAGAGCCTGAACGACACGGAGTCCCATGCGACCGTTCATGTAGGGGTCCTCCCCATAGGATTCCTGTCCGCGTCCCCATCTCGGATCACGGAAGATATTGACAGTAGGAGTCCAGAACGACAGACCCTTGTACTTGCCGACGCTGCCGTTGCGGCGCGCCTCGGTATTTTTAGCGCGCGCCTCGTCACTGATAGCGGTAAACACGTCGCCGATAAGGTCGTCATTGAATGACGCAGCCATACCGATACAGGAAGGAAACACTGTCGACAGTCCGTTTCTGCCTACACCGTGGAGAGCCTCGCTCCACCAGTCAAAAGCCGGTATGCCAAGACGTTCGATTCCCTTAGATCCGTTCATCATTATCGCGGCCTTTTCTTCAAGAGTAAGACGCGAGCATAAATCGGCAGCACGCTGTTCAGAACTCAACTCCGGATTTTTATACGGAAAGTCATTGGCAACGCCACATAAAGGGACAAGCCCGAGCAGCATTGTCTTAATCAGTCTTTTTGCATTCATGAAAAGTGATTTTGTTATGAAGGTATTAAAATTATCAGGGTTACTTTATTTTGCAAAGTTAAGAATCTTACTGACACGAAGCAAACCAACTAATAGATTTAGCTTAAACGGTCAAGAGCCGGAAGTCATCTCATATTTCAACTTCCATGTCGTTTTTTCTTCTATAAGCCTCTCTATCTTTTCATCTTTTTCCCTGAGATACTTTACAAGTTCCGCTATAGAATCCACCTCTATACCATCATTCTTATCACGGTTAATTTCCATCTCACCCTTGCCGGTAAGCACCCAAACGGGATTAAGCCACTCAAATGTTTGAACAAGATTTGACAAGAATTCAAATCCCGGCTTATTGCGTTTCAGGACACACACCGACCTAACGGTCTGGTCGCCAACTCCGATTTTACGTGCGAATGATGCTACGGTCAATCCTTCTCGGTCAATTATTTGATTGATTCTTTCAGCAATATCCATAATTAATCGTAAAAAAATCATGCATATATTTGTTTTAATCAAAAATATGTATGATATTTGCAGTGAATTTATTTGTTTACTACGATAAAAATACAAAAAAATCGCTCCATCCGCAAAAGGGAGTTAACCTATTTTTAGAAAAAGTACATAGTTCATTTTTTTATTCTTATTTTAAACCAATATTATTATGAAGAAAAAGTTTCTCAAAGTAGCTTTATTTTCATTGATTATGGCGGCTCCGGCAACGACGTTTGTCAGTTGTTCGGATTATGATGATGACATCACCAACCTGACCAACAATGACGATAAGCTGCAGGATGAGTTCAACAACAAGCTCGACCAGCAAGCCAAGGCTGTAGACGCTAAGATTGAAGAGCTCAAAACAGCACAGGCGGCAATTGAAGCACAGGCAAAGCAGGCAGGAGAGGCTGCCGCAGCCGCTGCGACAAAGGCCGAGCAGGCTCAAAAGACCGGTGACGATGCACTCGCCCAGGCAATGGCAGCAAATGCCCAGGCTGAAGCAGCATTGAAGGCAGTCGCCGATGCCAAGGCAGAGGTGCTAGCCCAGACAATCGAACAGATGGAAGCCCTCAAGACTTCTATCGAGTCGCAAATCAATGAGCTGAAATCACAGTATGGCAAAGACTTCGAAGCAATCACCGCAGCTCTTAACAACTGTGCGACAAAGGGCGACATCACTGAACTTGAGCAGAAAATAGCTTCGCTCAACAACCTGTCAACCGATGACGTAAACGCTCTTATCAAGCAGTATCTTACCAATGTAGGCATCAATGAGACTACAATAAGCGGTATCAACGGACGTCTTCAGGCAATCGATTCATCAATCGAGGCAATCAAGACCGACGTAGCCGGTAACACTGCAAAACTTACTGAGATATGCGACCAGATAATCCCCGGCCTTAAAGAAGAGTTGACCGGTATTATCTCGGCTCTCGACACTCGTGTCACCGACCATGTCGCAGCGTTCAACCAGTACAAGACTCAGGTTGACGCACAGTTGCTCGCTCTTAACAACTTCAAGGAGACTTACGAGACTCTTCTCGCAGGTCTTAGCGGACAACTCAGCGGTCTTGACAGCAAGATTGACGGAGTGGCAAGTGACCTTGACGACCTGAAGGCTCTTGTTGAAGGCATGACCGGCGAAGACAGCGGCATCATCACTGAGCTGAGAGGCTCTGTTGAAGAACAGGCTGAAGCCATAGCTGCAATTAACAATAAGATTACCGGCATCCAGAACGACATCAAGGAAATCAACGGTAATCTTAACGTGCTCGCACAGCAAAATGCAAAGCGCCTGACAAGCATAACACTTGTCCCGACCGCATATCGCGAGGGCATCCCGACAATCGACTTCTTCACTGCAAGCTTCAAGCCGCTCGGCAAGCTTGACAAGGAGACCGGTCTTTACGCGGCTGCCGACGCTGACGCCAAGGCTGTATCAATCAACAGCGAGAACGCCAAAGTGCTTTATCGCCTCAATCCCGCCGGCGTAACTCTCGAAGATATCGAGACCCCGAGCTTCGTACAGGTTATAGCTACCTCACGTTCAGGCAACGAGGCTGTGCTTGACGTAGTTGACTTCAAGAAGTCGGAGGAAGGCGAAGGAATCCTCGAGGTGTTTGCGAAGAAGAATGTCGACACTAATGTTGACAATGCAGGTCAGAGCAACAACTTCTACACCGTAGCACTCCGTGTGCCCATCGCAGCAAAGAATCTCTACACCTGGACTGAAGGTGAAGGCGACGAAAAGGTGACAAAGACTGAAGATCCTGCCGACGCAGTGGTATTCTCTGAGTATGCACGCATCTCCGACACCTACTTCACTCCCGCTCTTACCGCGACTACTTCGCTTGAAACTCCCGAATATGCAGAAACCAACCTCCATGCATGGGCAAATATCGCTGCCGCTGACATTCTTACCGAAGTCAACTACAACAGCGTGACCGACCTTAGCGCATATGTGACCGGTTGCATGGACTACGACGACAAGCATGTAGTGATGAGCGCCGATGACATGAACATGTTTGGCTTCACAATCGAATATGCAGTATTCGGTCAGGAATACAAAGTAAACGGTGTGAACCAGCAGGTATACGCTTCTATAAGCAAAGATGGCAAACTCACTCCCGTCACTCCTGAAAATGGCAACATCCTTGACCGTCTCGGCAAGACTCCGGTTATCGAAGTTGTCATGAAAGACAAGGCAGGCAATGTAATCGCACAGGAGTTTGTTAAAGTTAAATTGACTCTCGGCGACGCCAATACCAAGTTTACTATCACTTATCCTTCAGTTGAACTCAGCTGCAGCGCATTTGATGAAGTGGTTACTTGGGACGCTATCAACAGCGAAATCATCAGCAAGCTTGGCTTTGCAATGACCAAAGAGCAGTTCGTTGCCAACTATGCGGCTACCGCACCCGCAGGAGTCATTGTCAACCTTAACGCTACCGGCGAGGAAGAAGACCAGCCTATCATCTGGACTGTAGGTGTTGCCGACATGATTCTCGGTGGTGAGGACTTGACTCTCAGCAAGGAAATCAAGTTTACCAATGCTGCCGGTCTATACCCCGACCTCACTCTGACTCTCAAGGTAACTGTTGAATGGCCTGCTAACCTGCCCTCACTCGGCAAGACTGTCCCCGCATTCTGGAACAACAACGTCATGCGTGTTCTCCCGCAAGCAATGCCTGTCGGTGGGTTCAACGGTTCAACCGCAACTTACGACACCAATATTCTTACCGGTCGTGTGGCACCTTATCTCAACAACCTGCTTGACTGCGCAACCTGGGACATCGTGTTCAAGACAGCACCCGCAGGATATGAGGTAGACGAGGATAACAGCTATGTAATCAACATTGACGCTGACCCCGCTGTTGTAGCCGCAAGACTATGGTATGGCAATGCCGACAAGGCTGAATTTGACCTTAACAAGGCTGACGCAAGCGACACCGAACTTGAGGCTAACTTCTTCATCGAGAACAATGCCGCAGGTATCGCAATGGTTGAAAATGAAATGACAGTAGGTCTCGGCTGGAACATACAGCTTAACGGCAATGCCGATAACATGTACAGCCTTAACAGCACATCTGTCAAGATCATCAAGCCGCTTCAGTCGCTTACAACAGCCGCTGTAGCTCCTCTAACCCAGAATTCTCAGGCTCAGACACGTGATCTTGCTGCCAACATGACTATCACCGATGCATTCGGCAACGAGTTCGTAGCCGGTACAGATTACTGGAAATATTATGGAATCACCAAGGTTGACTGGACTTCAGGCACACCGACTATTACTGACAACGGTGTTGACTACACTCCTCAGCAGATGAATTACCAGATCAACATAAGCGAGGCAGGTGTACTCACCTTCACCGGCAACGGTATCGCCATCCAGCATGACCTTACCCTTAATATTCCGGTGGTTGTAACCCACAAGTGGGGTAAGCTCAACCAGACTGTACACGTGACCATCAAACCGGGTCTATAATATCACGAGAAAGGTAAAGTAGCACTTTTACCGTATATGATAAGGGGAAAGAGCGCGACGTGAGTCGGGCTCTTTCATTTTTTATATAGTCTATCGGGTGAAATCTACAGCCGGGTGGCTAACACGATAAGAAGCATGATAAGTTCAGCAACGCGGTTTATACGGATTGACTTCACCATGTCGGCAGTAGTAAGAAGACGTGGATTTTCTCCGATATAAGGCTTATAGACAGTCTCGCCGAAATAATCGTGGGAACCGCCGAAACGACAATCAAGAATGCCGGCAAGGGCGGCTTCAGGATAACCGGAATTGGGACTTGCGTGACACTTCCCGTAACGGATGACAAATGACAGCAATGAAAGCCGTCCGGAAGCCACGACCATAAGAAAAGCGGTTAAACGCGCCGGAATATAATTAGCGGCATCATCAATCTTAGCCGCCCATCTTCCATAATCACGGAAACGCTCGTTACGGTAGCCGGTCATAGAGTCAAGGGTATTTATCATCTTGTAGGCGAGCATACCGGGGACACCAAGCAACATATACCAGAATAGCGGAGCAATGACACCGTCACTAAGATTCTCGGCAAGCGTCTCAAGGGCCGCCGTGCGTATCTCCTGAGCCGAAAGCATATTCGTGTCACGTCCCACTATCCGGGCTACCTGGCGGCGTCCCTCTTCGACAGAACGGTCAACGGCGGCAAACACTCCCCTTACTTCGCGCACAAGAGTTGTGCCGGCAAGACAATAAAATATGATTACCGCCTCAAAGCAACATTTAACCCACTGATAAGGCGAAAGCATGTTTTCAATTAATAGTGTGACTAAATATACGGCTACAATCAACACTACGGCTGACAGCGCGCCTTTCGCCACCCGGTGAAGTCCCCGGTTCAGACGATGTTCAAGCCATGAGATGACCTTTCCGAAACCTACTATGGGGTGAGGAAGAGATGCGGGATCACCCGCCGCGAAATCAAGCGCCCACCCTGCAAGCAGGGGCGCCACTGCTAAAATGACATCCATTCTCTTATTGCTTTTATCAATAATTTATTATCTTCACGCGACTGCGCGGCTACGCGTATATATCGGTTGTCGAGCCCGTGAAAATTTGATGCGTCACGGATAAGTATGCCATAACGCTCCACAAGCCACTCTTTAAGGTCAGGCGCACTTCCGCAAGGCAGACGGCAAAGCATGAAATTACAATCGGTCTCGGAAACCCACATGCCACACTCCATCAACTCCCCGCGTAACCTTAGAGCCTCTTCATGAAGTCGAGGGGCGTCGACCGTGGGAGTGCCTGTGTCAGTCATAAGATAGCGTGCTGCAGCAATAGCAATCGCGTTAACCGACCACGGCATCCTATATTGTCTTATCTTATCAAGAATCGCGCTATCAGCTATCGCATAGCCTATACGCAATCCGGGGACAGAGTAACGCTTGGTAAACGAGCCGAGCAACACGACATTGCCCGTGTCGACTGCCGTCCGTGGTGTCATTACAGGTTTTACGGCATAATCGGCATAGGCTCCGTCTATAACAAAAATCTTATCACAATGGGAGCCGGCGAGCCCTTGCACCGTGTCGGCCGGCAAGACTTTTCCTGTCGGATTATTCGGATTACAGAGCCACACGACTCCGGCACCAGCCGATATTTCATCTATGCGTGCCGCATGATGTATCTTGTGCCCGTACATCCTGCACGCGTCCTCATATTCGCTGAATGTAGGAGACAATATATCTGACCTTTCATTCTGAAAAGCGTGCGCAATAAGATAAATAGCCTCGGTAGCGCCGTTGGTAACAATCACACATTCTGCCGGGACACCCTCGGTTGCGGCTATCATTGCTTCAAGCTCTCCGGGATATGGCTCGGGGTAGGACCCTATCACCTCCGGATGTAGGGCTATACGCTGCATGAGCTTGTCAAGATAGTCCACACAGCATATGTTGGAACTGAAATTATATTTCACTCTTGCACCATACCGGTATATGTCGTCGCCGTGTCCATCAATCATCGCCGTTCATTATTCTATACACCGCATCAATATCTATATGCTTGCGAAGCGCCGCGGCAAGTGCGTCATACTGGCTCTCACGCCACGACACATAATCCTGACCGCACTCACCATTGTCAGAAGCCTCCGAATACGGAGACAGAAGATAGTCGACAACACAGTCATTGTCGAGAATACCGTGGATATAACTGCCCATACAGCGGTTATCGACAATACAGCCCTCGGGACTGCCGTCGCTCAGATGATTCAGCGGAGTAATACCGGGAGTCATTTCCGTGCGCCCCATATGTATCTCGTAACCCTTGCAGTTTTTATTTGATTCAAGGAAATTGAAGTCGACCTGACGTGTCACTTTATCGCCTGTCAACATAGTGCTTACAGGCAAAAGCCCGAGACCCTGCACAGTTATTGATTTCCCTTCCACACCCTGCGGGTCGCTTATCACGGTTCCCATAATCTGATAGCCTCCGCATATTCCGAATATTGTCTTTCCCGCATTACGGGCGTCATGTATTTCAGCGGCAAGCCCCGATTCGCGCAGAAAAGCCAGATCGTCAATAGTCGACTTAGTGCCGGGGATTATTACGATGTCGGCATTAAGCAGCTCTTCGGGCGATGTGGTATAATAGAGATTTACGCGAGAGTCTCTTTCAAGACGGTTGAAATCAGTAAAATTGGATATATGACGTAATTTTACCACCGCTACATTAACCTTCCCTGTGCCGCTCGACGATGACTTCCCTTCAAGAGCGACCGAATCCTCTTCGTCAATGTGGATGTCATCAAGATAGGGCACAACTCCAAGTACGGGCACCCCACAGATCTCTTCAATAATTTTTCTTCCCGAATCAAACAGGCTGATGTCGCCCCTGAACTTGTTTATGATTACTCCCTTTATCAGCTTGCGGTCATAATCATCCTGAAGCATTATAGAGCCATAAAGACTGGCAAAGACTCCGCCGCGGTCAATGTCGGCGACAATGATAACACGCGCTCCGGCATAACGCGCCATAGACATGTTTACCAAATCCAGGTGACGAAGATTCAACTCGGCTATACTTCCCGCACCTTCAAGCACGATCGGGTTATAACGCGATGAGAGCCGGTCATAGGCCTTATGCACCTCGTCGGCAAGAAATTTCCGTCCATCCTGCCTGAAATAATCGCGCGCCGAAGTATTACCGATAGGTTTGCCGTTCAACACTACCTGCGATGTGCAATCACCCGTAGGCTTCAACAATAAAGGATTCATGTCAGTTTCACAGGCTATACCTGCAGCCTCTGCCTGAACAGCCTGAGCCCTGCCGATTTCAAAACCGTCGGGAGTGGCATAAGAATTCAATGCCATGTTCTGCGCCTTGAATGGAGCTGGGTTATATCCATCCTGCTTGAATATACGGCAAAGCCCGGTCACGATTATACTTTTCCCTACATCGCTGCCGGTGCCGGCAAACATTAAAGGTAACACAAGATAACTACTATTAAATTTGACTTTTCGTATGGGTAAAAAAAAGAGGCTGCAAGGATTGCTTGCAGCCTCGAAGGGGCGGTTACCTACTCTCCCACTTTCGCAGTACCATCGGCGTGGCGGGGTTTAA